>Ga0209370_1001024_pt1 | contig 27985 bp, 26 predicted proteins | sample AgamicAtPrz_FD_187164 | JGI IMG/M metagenome (GOLD analysis project Ga0209370, IMG submission 187164) | Agave microbial communities from Guanajuato, Mexico - At.P.rz (SPAdes) (version 2) | ecosystem: Host-associated > Plants > Phyllosphere > Phylloplane/Leaf | place: Guanajuato, Mexico... | reverse complement strand
CCTGCCGACCCTGCGCCGCCTGCTGGTTGCCCGCGGCTACCAGGAAGCCATCACCTACAGCTTCATCGACCCGAAACTGTTCGAACTGTTCAGCCCGGGCGTAGAGCCGCTGCTGCTGGCCAACCCGATCTCCAGCGACATGGCCGCCATGCGCGCCTCGCTGTGGCCAGGCCTGGTCAAGGCCCTGCAGCACAACCTGAACCGCCAGCAAGACCGCGTGCGCCTGTTCGAAAGCGGCCTGCGCTTCGTCGGCCAGCTCGGCGACCTGCAGCAGCAACCGATGATCGCCGGCGTGGTCACCGGCAGCCGCCTGCCGGAAGGCTGGGCCAACGGCCGCGACGGCGTCGACTTCTTCGACGTGAAGGCCGACGTGGAAGCCCTGCTGGGCTACTCCGGCGCGCTGGGCGACTTCACCTTCAGCGCCGGCAAGCACCCAGCCCTGCACCCAGGCCAGACCGCCGCCATCGAGCGTGACGGCAAGCTGGTCGGCTACCTCGGCGCCATCCATCCAGAGCTGGCCAAGGCCCTGGACCTGGACCGCCCGGTGTTCCTCTTCGAGCTGGTGCTGGGTGACGTGGTCGAAGGCCGCCTGCCGAAGTTCAGCGAGCTGTCCAAGTTCCCGGAAACCCGTCGTGACCTGGCTTTGATCGCAGGACGTGATGTAGCTTCTAGCGCGGTGCTTGAAGTAATTCGTGACAATGCAGGCGAATGGCTCACAGACCTCAGGCTGTTTGATGTCTACCAGGGTAAAGGCATTGATCCTGATAGAAAAAGCCTGGCCGTCGGCTTGACCTGGCAGCATCCATCGCGCACTCTTAACGACGATGAGGTGAACGCCGCACTGCAAAACATCCTCACCTCGCTCGAACAAAGGTTGAACACCACGTTAAGGAAATAACGGCATGGGTGCTCTGACGAAAGCTGAGATGGCCGAAAGGCTGTACGAGGAGCTAGGGCTTAACAAGCGTGAGGCCAAGGAGCTGGTCGAGCTGTTTTTCGAAGAAATTCGGCACGCACTTGAAGAGAACGAGCAGGTCAAGCTGTCCGGTTTCGGCAACTTCGACCTTCGCGACAAACGCCAGCGGCCGGGCCGCAACCCCAAGACTGGGGAAGAAATCCCGATCACTGCACGGCGCGTCGTCACCTTTCGTCCAGGGCAGAAGTTGAAGGCCCGGGTTGAGGCCTATGCTGGAACCAAGCCATAACGACGAACTGCCCCCCATACCGGGCAAAAGGTACTTCACCATCGGTGAGGTGAGTGAGCTTTGTGCGGTAAAACCGCACGTGCTGCGGTATTGGGAGCAGGAGTTCGACCAGCTCAATCCCGTGAAGCGGCGGGGGAACCGGCGGTATTATCAGCGCCAGGACGTGCTGATGATTCGCCAGATTCGTGCGCTGCTTTATGACCAGGGCTTCACCATTGGTGGGGCGCGGTTAAGGCTCTCCAGTGAGGAGGCCAAGGATGAGTCGAGCCAGTACAAGCAGCTGATTCGGCAGATGATTGTCGAGTTGGAGGATGTGTTGGTGGTGTTGAAGAAGTGACCTGGTTGGTGGTGAATGAAAATTTTTTGAGAAAAAGCTTTCATTTATCAGGAGGTTAGGGTACATTCTTCAACGTTCTCGGTAGCATTGAGAACATGCTTCAAAGCCCAGTCGGGGCGTAGCGCAGCCCGGTAGCGCACTTGCATGGGGTGCAAGGGGTCGAGTGTTCGAATCACTCCGTCCCGACCATTATTGAAACAAAAAAGCCCAGTCGGAAACGACTGGGCTTTTTTGTGCTCGTAAAATAGATCACTTTGCTAGTAATGATAATTCTAAACTATTGCCTTAACAGTTACGGTTAGAAGGGTAGCTTTTTCTCCACCGATATGGTGATATTGAAATGATGGCATAGTCAGTATTTTCAATAACTCATTAAGTGTAGTTCGGGGGGCAAATGGATTATCAAGGTTACCTTGGTTACATTAAGTATGATGGAGAACTAACCGTAGACGGGATCATGGATGGTAGGAAGCAAGCAGAGGCGCTGCTTGGTTTCGATTCTGCCCTCCGCCATTTTCTACTGAAACTTGCTCCAGACCTGAAGGCTGTAGATTTTGATATACCAGTAAAAGTAAGAGAAGGGTCATGGGAGGCCCTAATTCCAGAAACAATTGTAGGTTGGATGCAGGCTGGTGCTGGAATCGTTGCAACCGCATATGCCACTCAAGCTGCTCAGAAAATGGCAGAGCGGGATTTCGCGGATTTTGGCGTCCGTGATCTATTCAGTAAGGCCTTAAGCGCTATTAAATGGTTTGCTCGTATTGCGAAGCATATGGGAGATGTCAGTGTAAAGAGCTTCGACTCTGTAAAGTTTTCTGATGATAAAGCACTTATTGGAATCAAAAATGAGCGCGGTGAGTATATTTATGTGCCTAAATATGCGCTGGACTTATATGTCCAGGCTGGGAATAAACTTTTGAGTAGGTTGGCATTTTTGATTGAAGAGGGAAGAGTGCTAAAAATAGGAAGTATTTCTGAAGAAGGAGTTGATGAGGTCGTGCTAGAAGTTTCCGATAAATATATTTTCTGCGATGAGGAGGAGGATGATTCAGAAGATTTTTTGTTTCCTGAGCTCCGTCATGGCGAAAACGTAGTATTGGAAGGTGAGGTAACTCGAGAGAATAAAACTTCAAACTCAATGGGCTTTAAGTATATGGATCATATTTTGACATCTTACCCGGAAGTTGGAAGTATCGTGCGATATAAACAGCTGCTCTTCTTGCGCTGTAGGATTTTTGGAGTAATTGATAGGACAGATGATAAAGGGCGTGCGTTAGCTAAGAGGCCAAAAATCTATTTTTCTCACTTGGAGGCCTTGGAGTACGAGGATAAAGTAGACCTTTTTTCAGGATTGTGAGTATTGAGGCTTGATTTTGTTGTGGAATAACTTTTGGTCTTATCATTGGTCCGCCGGTGTCACGTATAAATTTTTCAAGAGCTGGTTGTGCTGGTGTCTCCTAAGGTCGATGACTGGCAGCAGTATTAGTGTCTCGGATGTACAGACTCTTTCTCTGCTGCCGATTTGCTCACTTTATCAGTACATATTGTATGACATGCCTGTCTCAGATAATGTCTCATAAAATTCGCTATTGCTTCTAATATACTTGCATGATTCATAGTTTTGGAACTGAATCGTTATCATTATTAGTCTCAAAAGGGCGAAGTCGGTAAAATTGATGATGGTTAAGTAATGACTGCTTCTATCATCTTTGGAGAAACCATTCGAATCACTTAGTTTTTCCGAAACTAGCTTTACCATATGGTAAAACATTCGGCTGAGTCCAAAAATTTGATCGTTAGAGTCAGCTGCGTTCAGAAACTCAACAATCTCGGCGTTATCCTTGGACATTTCTCGCATGGTTTCAATTTGCGTTTCGATCCAGATTACTGCACCCGAAGCGTGTTGGTTTGTTATGGTTTCTGAGTCTTCACTTCTGATACTGAATTTTTCAAAGGATTCTCTAAGTGAGTTGACCATATGAAAGAGTTGTGATTCGAAAGAGCGCAATTTTTCTGTTTTACGAGAATTTTCCACCTCGCGTCGAATATCAATATTCGCCTGCATTTGAATTGTCAATGATTTTATAAGTAGCATTATAGATATAAAGCTTAAAGAAGGATTCAATAAACCTCCTATATAGTCCCCAAGCTGACCCCAATGCTCAGGGCTGTCCGATATTGAAAAATTTTCATTGAATCCAAATCTTAAGATATAAGATCCGCAAACCAATGCAGCCAGAAAACTAGCAATCCAGAAGTATCTAGTCATGAATGCCTTTTACAATATATTTGATTATTCGATCGCCGTGTATGCGGATGGGGAGCACTTCCAAAGTTAGATATTCCCAGTCTTCTTCCAATATTCCATTATTGTGATGTAAGTTTGTTGAGAATTTCCTCTTTGTTGGCAACTGGACATGTTGGTAAATCATAGAGAATCCAAAAGGAACTGTATTTTCTCCATCCCTTAACTGAAGCCGGCCGTTTCCGGTGTTGGCGTTAAGTCTCCTAATGCTAGCTTCAATGAAAATCGACTTGTTATCAGTTTTCGCTTCCAGGGCTGATGAGGTTTCCTCATTGAAAACTGCTATTTTAACTTTAGTGGTCGAGCTTTTTCTAAAATTAAATTGAATATTGTGGCCAAACTTCCTTGCAATGTCGTGGATGTTTATCATTATTGATTGCCGTAGCTGTGCTGTTAGGTGCTCCGCAGTTTCACCCAGTGAGTTTAGATGCTGTTGAGCTTTCTCCGAAAGGTCATCAGATTCTAGATAAAGAGACTCAATCAAAAAATAGCGCATTAATTCTGAAAATGCAGTGCCGCCAATTTTTCTAAATTTCTTCTTTATTTCATCATCATGCATTTCCAAGCTAAAGATCTGTCCATATGAACCTTTAAAGTTTTTCTTTAGTAAAGTCCGTACGCTGCTCTTAGATGTTAGGCGCTCCGGAACTTTTTCTGTAAGTAGAGTTTCCGCAATGGTTCGAGTTGCGTCTGAAATACCTTGCAGTGTAGTCAGGCCTGACTTCATATCGACTTCGAAACTGGGGGTGTCTATCATTAATTCAAAGTTGATGGGCATTTTTGTCTCGCTGGTGGTGGATTTTCATGCTAGTTCATAGACTAATTATGGGGCGATGCGCGTGGTGCTCGGTTGTCCGTTTTTTTGCGCTGTGTATTAATCTGGTATTTTATTGATGCCTTAGTGCCATTATCTGGCTTCTGGCGCAGATAGACAAGTGCTTGAGCGAGAAAGCATATATCCATATGAAGTATTTGTTGCGCTAATTCTATTCAAATGATGGTTTTTGTTTGTGCTCGTACTAAATCTATCGACTTCTCGCTAGGTTATCACCAATTGCGCTAACTCCCGCTAAGGAAGAGCCAATATCTGGATATGAGTTTACGGCCGCTGATAAAGTAAGGCTTACATTTTAATGCTTTGAGATAGACGAGAAAACGCAGGCGCGTAATCTAAATGGTAAGCGGAACCGCTGCGTCGACGGCATGGGCCTGATTAAGAGCCACGAAGCGAACGCTCGTGTTTCAAGCGGCCGCTCTTCAGTTTCAAGGCTGGCTTGAGAGCGGTCCAAGACCAGCTTTGCTAATCACTCAAAATGCGGAAGCGAGCAGTTCGGGTGTCTTTAGAGGTGTGCTCAGGCTGGCCAAACTCGCCCGGTTGCGAAAGTAATGCGCGGTCTCTTCATCGCCAGAGTAGATGTAGCAACCCTTCATCCCGCGTGTCATCAAGGTTCGGTAGGTGTTTTTGATAATCAGGTCCACCAGCTCGCGCGTTTTCTCCGGCTCTGTCTTCATTCGAGTCTTGTACCCCCGAATCGAACGGTCCTGCTTATCCCTCATCTCTGGAATTGTCAGGACTTGACCATTGCGTATCACCAGGTCCGGACCAACGATCACACCGATATAGTCGACCTCCAGCCCTTGGCATGTATGAATACAGCCGACTTGCTCAATGGATTTCTCCGCGATAATCCACAAGCTGCCGTCTTGGTCGAGGTTCCATTTGCGACGGTAGTTTTCGCCGATGACGATGTCGAAGGCTGAAGGCTGCTTTTTGCTGGTCCACGGCCAGCAATAGCCCGCAACGACTCGGGCTTTGTTATGGCTGTTCTTCTCTTCGATCGCTGCGTGCAGTGCTTCGGGGGTGTCGAAAACCTTGAACTCGTAGAGGCTACTGTCCAGATGCCGGTTGGCAGTCGGGCGCACTTGCAGAACATCGTCTAGCCATGCCAGGTAGCCATCTGAGCCATTGCAGCGGAACTGGGAAGCGAGGGTGTATTCCTCGACCTGCGCTCCTTTGGCTTCGGAAAATGTTCGGATCAATTCCCGACTACCGATATCACTCAGAGTGACGCGCTGATCTTCATCGATGAAAAATATGGTGCAGGCGGAGGCGTTGATCAGTTCTTTGATTTGGTTCTCGCCAAGGTTACCGTAAAGACCACTCTTTTCGTTGAGGCGGTGGGCTTCATCGACCACAAGGAAGTCATTGGTATTCGCGCCGGTATCGACAAACGCTCCCGAGCCGACAAATAGATGGGAAAAGCGGCTGCGAGTAATAGAACCTGCCAGTTTGCTTTCATACACCTTACGCGGCGCAGCATTCTTGGAAACGTACCGGCCGTTCAGTCCTTGCCCTGTGAGCTTAACTAGAAGGTTCAGCGCTACTACTGTCTTGCCAGTGCCAGGGCCACCTTGGATGATCACCACCCTCGGCTTTTCGGCGGATGCTGCTGTGCCGGCGGCTACGGCTGCTTCAAAAATCTCTTTCTGATCGTCGATCAGAATGAATTCTGGTTGTGCCTTCAGTAGCCCCTTAAGTGAATCCGCCAGCGCTTTGGATGGGCGGATGGGGCTAGCCATCAGCTCGTGCAGCACTGTTTTATCATCACCACTGCTGATGTGCTGCTTGATGAATGTCCTCAGTTGTTCCAGCTGGTCCTTGCCCTTCATAAATAGCGGGGCGCGGCTGGTGTAATCCTCATAGTGCTTGGCGTCGAGTACGCCGTCGGGTATGTAGTTGTGTAAGTAGGCACAGGCTTTAACCTGAATGCCTCCCGAATGAACGGCCTCGTTGAATCCTTCTAGCAAGCAGGCGTAAGACCATGCCTGGTACGACGGGTGTACGGTCTCTCGAACGTTGCCACCAAGTGCTGTGCGCACGATCGCATCTTTATCAGTGGCTTTCGCTTGGCTCCACTGCTTGAGCTCAACCAATAGAACGCTGCGCTGACCATGGGCATTGAAGCCTGTCAGGGTTACATCAACCCGCTTCGAGGTCTGTGGTATGTGCAGTTCGATCGCTACGCCCATATCCTCGGCCAAATCGGGTGCCCGCAGCACTTTGGCCATTGCTCCAAGGGAATTCTTCCAGGCATTCATCTCTGCTGCGGCCACAAGCTTGCCGGTCGCAGTTTTGAAGCTCTGTAGAATCACATCTTCGATGTCGTCGTTATCGCTGTCGTGGAGAAACTGCGATTTGGTCGCTTCGTAAACGATCAAGGTCCTTCTTCCTTACTGAAGCTGAATCAGAGTTGGTCGTATTTCTTTGCGGTATTGCGGGCTTTTGCTACTGGGTACTTTTCGCCGTTAACGCGCAGCTTGCGTTGCGTTGCGGCGTTAAGGTCAACGCCCAGTACCGATGCGAGGCGGACCAGATACATCAGCACATCGGCGAGCTCGTCTTCGACGGCCTGTGCTGTTTCCGGATTGCGGGCTGCGGATTTGGAGGCGTCCTCGCTGAGCCATTGGAAGATTTCAGTTAACTCACCGACTTCACCGCTAAGAGCCATGACCAGGTTCTTGGGTGAATGGAACTGGGCCCAGTTGCGGTCGTCGGCAAATTTCTCAAGGGCCCGGGCCAGGCGGGTGGTGTCGACGAGCTGGGTTGAGGTGGAGGTTGTCACGAGCGCATCCTGTGGCGGCGGGCGAACTGTGCAGCTTCGAGCCACCGTTTCGCCTTCATTGCAGATGCTGGACACCATACTTCCTACAGACGAATAGAGGAAGGGTGTAGGAATATTCCTGTATGTCTGACGGCACGAAGCTAGCGTCCGCAGTAGGCGAGCACGCCTCTGCTAGCCGGTTGTCTGGGGTGATTTTGCGTAGTAAAAAGCTGAGAGTGGCGAAGAAAATCACCGCAAGGATGCTTAACCAGCGCCCCGCATTCTCACCTAGAAAGCCCGGCCGCTGTGGCTGTAATGGATGAGAGTTTTTGCATCTGGGACGAGTGGCGTACCTTAGGCGCTACAGTTTGGGCAACCCAGAGATTATATGGTGTGCAATCCTCGAGCCTATGAAGCAGTGCTCCCTATCAGCCGAGACAGCAGCCCCTTGTACTTGGCTGAATGATTAATGATGTACCATCATGACGTTTTTTTCAGTTAAAATAGCGATGGCGGGATTTCAGCTCATCTTAGATGATCTTTGCTCAATGTTGATATGTGCGAGCAGGCAATCAGTCTGCTAACGCATCGCTCACGGACGCTAATGGTTTAATTTAGGGAGGAAGAATGTCGGCTTCAGTTGATAAAACAATTCAGGTGTTAGTGCAGTTGAGTCGCTGCGAGCCTCGAAAAGTACGTCCTACCGACTTGGAGGCAAAGGCGCAGCAAGCAGCAAAGTGGTGTTTGATATATTCTTCACTATTTTTAGCTGTCAATGGTGCGTTTGTGTATTTTTACACCGTAAGGCCACCTTCGATGGCGGCAAAATTTTTTGTGGTTTCAGTCGGTGCTATTACAGCGGTGCTCGCCTTGCTGGCTTTGGTCCTTCCAATGATAGCTAGCTTCGTATTAGGGTTTAGATGGAAAAAGTTAGCTCTTGATAGTATGTGCGAGGATGTTCGGTATGAAAGCGAGCTAGCTCAAGAGCTAACGATTTTCGATGTTGTAGCGCTGAGTGAAGCACGATTTTGGTTAGAAAGAAAATTGAACCGTATCAGTGCACGGACAGGACGTTTCTTTGGAGAAAAGACCGCTGTTGTAGGCCTGCTGGCTACAACTTATTCATTTGCGGGTGAGTTTGGTGGTATGGCTTGGATATCTCGAACTGTTGAGGCTGGCTTCCACACAGACAATCTGGGTAATACGCTTCTTTTGTGGGTAGGGGCATTTTTGTTTGGATGCTCGATAGGCGCCATACTATTGGGGAATCTTGCCGCTCGATACCGATATCAAATTGAAATACTTGATCTGGCAGAAAGAGATTGGAAATTTAAAAAGGAAAACGTGACTAGTCCATCCGATTAACGCTGACTTACCAATGATCTGAATACCGTTCTCGGCACATACCGAGCATGGTGTGGATGCGTAGCGGTTGTGACCGGTCAAGGCCTTGGTGCCTCAACTGCGTAGATGCGCTTGAGCAACATCCCGATGATGCGGCACGCTGACTAAGGCTGCCGAAGGCTGCATTGCGGTCACCGGGCGGCTCGTTGATCGCTTATCTGCCAAAATGTGTGATCTCTTTCGCTCAGACTTCGTCAAGAATGCGACCCCTAAGCCGTCGTCTGGGGAACTGATACAGGGCCATTCATGCAAACGCTGTTGAACGAGATTCTCGAAGAAGTACGTCCCTTGATCGGCAAGGGCAAAGTGGCTGACTACATCCCTGCGCTGGCCGACGTGCCGGCGAACCAGTTGGGCATCGCCGTCTACGGCAACGATGGCAGTTATCACTGCGCAGGCGACGCCCTGGTACCGTTTTCGGTGCAGAGTATTTCCAAGGTGTTCAGCCTGGTTCAGGCCATTGGCCACTCGGGCGAGGCCATTTGGGAGCGGCTTGGCCATGAGCCCTCCGGCCAGCCGTTCAACTCGCTGGTACAGCTGGAGTTCGAACGCGGGCGCCCGCGCAATCCGTTCATCAACGCCGGTGCGTTGGTGATCTGTGATATCAACCAGTCGCGCTTTGCAGCACCTACCTTGTCGATGCGCGATTTCGTGCGGCGGCTGTCGGGCAACCCACATATCTCGATCGATGCGCGCGTTGCTGATTCGGAATACCAATTCCGCGCGCGTAACGCGGCCATGGCGTACCTGATGCAGTCGTTCGGCAACTTCCATAACGAGGTCGAAACGGTGCTGCGCAGCTATTTCAGCTACTGCGCGCTGCAGATGAACTGCCTCGATTTGGCCCGGGCGTTCTGCTTCCTGGCCAACGATGGTTTCTGCAAGCACAGCGGCTCGCAAATTCTCACCCCGCGCCAGACCCAGCAGGTGAACTCGATCATGGCCACCAGCGGGCTGTATGACGAGGCGGGCAATTTCGCCTATCGCGTGGGGTTGCCGGGCAAGAGTGGTGTAGGCGGTGGCATCGTGGCGATCGTGCCGGGGCAGTTCACCGTGTGCGTGTGGTCACCAGAGCTGAACGCTGCGGGCAACTCTCTGGCCGGGATGGCGGCGCTTGAGCTGTTGAGTTCGCGGATCGGATGGTCGGTGTTCTGACGAGGGCTGGCCAGATACCGGAAATGAGAGCGGGTCGGCAATGGCGATCTTCGGTTAGAAAAATGTGCGCGTAGCGGCGTTGGTTGTAGCGAAATGGACCACGCCGCGACGCTATCGATTTTTGTCACCGCCATGTAGGAAATTTCCTCTTTTTTGATAGGCTTCTGCCATCAGCCGAGAGGAAAACGGAATGCCCGTTGTCATCGTAGAAAACGACACGTCGCAGTGGGAAGATGAGACAGGCGCCGTCTATCACTTCCCCAAGCGATACCAAACCTGGCTTGCTCAGGGAACCGAGGTGGTCTACTACAAGGGACGTATCAAAGATAAAGCCTTTGCTTCTGTCCGCCTCAGCGCCGATCCGCATTATTTTGGTAAGGCGCGTATAGGCAAGGTCTACGCCGACCGGCGAAGTGACAAGGGTGACCTGTTTGCCCTGATTGAAAACTTCACCCCGTTTGAAAACGCCGTCCCCTCAAAAATTGGAGGGGAGTACCTGGAGACAATCCCTGCCAGTCGTGTGAGCAACTACTGGCGTGACGGGGTCCGGCCCATTTCTCAATCCGACTACGACGCCATCCTAAGCCACGCGAAGCTGTTGCCTCCGGTGGTCGACGCGGCTGTAGCGGATATGGAGGACGGTTCACTTACCTTTGAGTCTGCCAGTGAAGGTAGCAAAACAAGCTACTTTGGAACCCGTTACGAACGCCGAAAAGATCTGCGGATGAAGGCCATTGCTATCCACGGTCTCGACTGCAAGGCATGTGGGTTTGATTTCGAGCAGGCATACGGCGAGCACGCTAAAGGTTTCATTCATGTGCACCATGTCGTACCGATTTCGGACTTTGGTGGCGAGAAGGTCGTGAACCCTGAGACAGATCTCGTGACGTTGTGCGCCAACTGTCACGCGGTGGTCCACCGCAAGCGGGATATGACATTGAGCATTGATGCGCTGAAAGGGATGTTGCGCGGGCGATGGGTCATTGAGCCTTAGTAGTCAGTAGGCAGGGTACACAGAGGCGGCTTGGGTAGCTGGAGCACACCTTCAAAACCGGGCAAGCGAGGTCTTGAAGGTGTGATGAAGGGTAATTCAGCGCATCATGCCCAGCTCGGCATCATCCATCAGCGCCTTGGCTAAAGCGCACAGGTAGTGCGAAGCCCATATCAGCTGAGGCTTGTCTTCCATCAAGCCGTCCAGGGTCAGGTCCCGTGCGTAGCCCATCAGTTCCGAGGCCTGTTCACGGGCGCTTTGACAAGGGATGCCGGCTGCGATGCTGAAGAGGGGATGGGTCTGGTTTGCACCTTGGTAGAAGGTGGTCTTGCCGACGGTGAATTTGGTTTCTTCAGTGGGCATTGTTCAATCTCCCCGAAAATCTCTAGTGCCTGCGCTGGCCCTGTCGCCGGCAAGCCAGCTCAGGCGAAACATCGTTGAAGCCTTAGTGCAAGGTCTGAGGCTCAGAGGGCATTTGCACCTGGATCAGCGCTTGCTCAAGCAGGGCTCGCAGCGTCTCCAGCTCATGCATCGAGGCCATCATGAGAATCGATGCCGGTGACTTGGGATGCATTAGCATTGCCTGATGTACGACAGTCGACGCGCACAATGCGTAATCCGTCGCCTGGATCAGGGTGTCTTCAAGGGATTGGAGGTTTTGAGGCGGATCTGGAACGATTTTTAGCATTTCACTGTGTTCTCGGTAGGGCCACCGCCAGCCCGCTGTCAAACGGAAAGGTGGCAGCTGTACATGGGTTGACAGACCGGCGAACACAGAAACCGGCGCACGCGAGCGTGCCCCATGCACAACCGCCATGAACGGGTATGCACCGTGTATCGTTGCGGCCTGTCAAAGCCGGTCGTTGATATGCAACGACGGACCGAGACTAGAACGCTGTAAAAACGTCCGCAACGAAAAACAGGCGCGGGGAGTATCTTTGGGAAACGGCCTACATGGAAGTGCCTATTTCTGATTTTTCGCACGTTATCCTTCACAGCTCGTAGCGCTTGCTGCAGCGCATTCACCCGAAATGGAACGCACCAGCGATGACCAGCGAAGCTTTTGCCCCTTTCCAACACCTCGCCGCTCAACTGCTGAAACATCTCCCGCCAGACCACGACGACGGCTCCCACGACCTCGCCCACATCCACCGCGTATGGGTAAACGCGCAGCGCATCCAGCGGGCAGAGGGCGGCGATTTGGAGGTATTGCTGGCCGCGACGCTACTGCACGACTGTGTGCCGGTCGAAAAGAACTCACCATTGCGCAAGCAGGCGTCGAGCTTGTCGGCCGACAAGGCCAGCGCCATCCTCACCGCACTTGGCTGGCCGTTGCCGCGTGTCGAGCAAGTAGCCCATGCGATTAAAACGCACAGCTATTCCGCAGGTTTCGAGCCGGCGAGCCTCGAAGCCCGAATTCTGCAGGACAGTGATCGCCTGGACGCCATCGGTGCGGTGGGTATTGCCCGATGTTTCTACGTATCCGGGCGGATGGGCTCGGCGCTGTACGATTTCGAGAATCCCGCTGCGCAGGGGCGGGCGTATCGGGATACGGCCTACGCCATCGAGCACTTTCATACCAAGCTGCTCAAGCTGGCATCGGGCTTCAAGACGGCGGAAGGGGCGCGCTTGGCTGCCGAACGCCACGCGCGGCTGGAAACCTACCTTGCGGGTTTCATGGAGGAGGTCGGAGCTAACGGCGTTGGCTGAGGCAAGTGGCACATGGCTCAAGGTCTGCGAGGGCGCAGATTCAATCAGGCCATCGCCACAGCGGCTCATCCAGCAAGCCAACCCCGCGTAACCCGGTCTGCCCCTGGCGCTTTTCCAGCTCCAGCACATTGCACCCGTCGCACGCCCTCAACGCCTCGATCAAAGGCCGGCTGTGCGATACCACCCACACCTGGCTACGTTGCGAAGCGCGAATGATCAGGCGCGCCAGGGCAGGCAGCAGGTCGGCATGCAGGCTGGTTTCCGGTTCGTTCAGCACCATCAGCGAGGGCGGGCGGGGTGTCAGCAGCGCGGCCATCAGCAACAGGTAGCGCAAGGTACCGTCCGACAGTTCCGCACCCGCTAGCGGCCGCAGCAGCCCGTGCTGGTGCAGCCGCACGCTGAACAACCCGCCAGGCGGTGCATCGATCTCCAGCCGGGTGCCGGGGAACGCGTCTTCCAGTGCGGCCATCAGGTCTTCGACATCGCCAATTTCGATGATGGTCTGCAGCGCTGGGGCGAGGTTGCGGCCGTCGTGGTGCAGCACCGGTGAACGGGTACCCAGCTGTGGCTGGCGGCAGGGGGCGTCGCGGTCGATGCGGAAGTGGTCGTAGAAGCGCCAGCTGTTGATGTACGCGCGTAGCTCGCCAATCTCTGGCGCCTGGCGTGGGCGGCCGACAATGTTGAAAAAGCTCTCGCCGCTGTCGGCATGCTGGTCGAGCACCGCCCAGCCGTTGCCTTCGCGGGCGCGCACTAGGGCGTTTCGGCGCTCCACCAGCAACGACGCGGGCCGGTAGGCGCCCGCGCCCCAGATGGCTTCGCACTTGATCTCGGGGTCGAGCATGAAGGCAGACGGGTACGGCAACGGAATCGGCAGGCCGAGGGAGACGGCAAAGCTGAGGTCCGCCGTCGCGAAGCCCAGGCGCAGGCGTTTGGCCTGGCTCGGGTGCTGGCCCTGGATCGGCACTTCGCCGCGTTGCATGCGGGCGCTGGGTTCGGGCCCGGCCCACCAGGTCGAATCCAGCCCGCCTTCACGGGCCAGCGCTGCGACCACGCCGCCCTGGGCGGTTTCGGCGAGCAGGCGCAGGGCCTTGTACAGGTTGGATTTGCCGCTGCCGTTGGCGCCGGTCACCAGGTTGAGCTGGCTCAGCGGCAGCACCAGGTGGTTGATCGAGCGGTAGTTGCCGATGGCGAGGGTGGTGAGCATGCCGTGTATCCAAGCTTTTTTGCCGAGCGGGTGATTCTGGCCGAACGGCGGCGGCATGGCCACCGTTCAGTGCCGCCTCAGCTGGCCGGGTCCTGGCCCAGCACCTTGGCCAGGGCCACGCGGGCATCCTCCAGTTGCACCAGTGAAGCATGCCGCGCGCCCAGCGCGTCGCCGTTCTGGATGGCGGTCAGGATTGCCTTGTGCCGGGGCAGGGCGAGTTCGTCGAAATTCGCCCGCTGGTTGGAATAGCGCACCGACTCGCGCAGCGCCATCGACAGCATGTTGCAAAGGTAGGCCAGCAGGTCGTTGTGGGTGGCGTCGGCGATGCGGGCGTGGAAGTCCAGGTCGGGTTGCAGGCGCTCTTCATGGTTGCGTGCGGCTTCCATGCGCTGGTAGGCCTCGGCGATCGACGCGACGTCCTCGGCGCTGGCGTTGGTGGCGGCCAGCGCGGCGGCGGCGGGCTCGATGACCCAGCGCACGCTGGACAGCATGTTGAAGAATTCCTGCTGCGGCGTGGCCTGCATCAGCCAGTGCAGTACATCGGGGTCGAGCATGTGCCAGTCATGCCGGGGCCGCACCAGGGTGCCGGTACGCGGGCGGGCTTCGATCAGGCCCTTGGCGGTGAGGGCGCGCATGGCCTCGCGGAATACCGGCCGGCTGATCGCGTAGGTTTCGCACAGGCTGGCCTCGGAGGGCAGCTTTTGCCCGGGTGCGAGTTGGCCGGATACGATCTGTACGCCTAGGTCCTGGACCAGGGTGGCGTGCATGCTCTTGCGCGTGGTGGGCTGGCGGTAGTTCATGTGCGGCGGAGGCGATCCTTCGGGCGGGGGGCAGCATCATAGCATTAGCGCGTCAACGCGGTGCATGGCACCGGCTGCGCCGGTGTTCGCGGCTGAAGCCGCTCCCACAGGTGTGGCGTCAACGCGAAGCCAGCGCAGTACCTGTGGGAGCGGGCATGCCCGCGAAGCAGGCGGCGCGGAGGATGGCACCGGCTGCTCCGGTGTTCGCGGCCACGGCCGCTCCCACAGGTGTAGCGTCAACGTGAAGCCAGCGCAGTACCTGTGGGAGCGGGCATGCCCGCGAAGCAGACGGCGCGGAGGATGGCACCGGCTTTGCCGGTGTTCGCGGCTGAAGCCGCTCCCACAGGTGTGGCGTTAACTCGAAGCCAGCGCAGTGCCTGTGGGGCGGGCGTGCCCGCGAAGCAGGCGGCGCGGAGGATGGCACCGGCTACGCCGGTGTTCGCGGCTGAAGCCGCTCCCACAGGTGTAGCGTTAACTCGAAGCCAGCGCAGTGCCTGTGGGGCGGGCGTGCCCGCGAAGCAGGCGGCGCGGAGGATGGCACCGGCTTTGCCGGTGTTCGCGGCCACGGCCGCTCCCACAGGTGTAGCGTCAACGCGAAGCCAGCGCGGTACCTGTGGGAGCGGGCATGCCCGCGAAGCAGACGGCGCGGAGGATGGCACCGGCTGCGCCGGTGTTCGCGGCCGCGGCCGCTCCCACAGGTGTGGCGTTAACTCGAAGCCAGCGCAGTGCCTGTGGGGCGGGCGTGCCCGCGAAGCAGGCGACGCGGAGGATGGCACCGGCTGCGCCGGTGTTCGCGGCTGAAGCCGCTCCCACAGGTTTAGCGTCACCTCGAAGCTGGCGCGGTACTTGTGGGAGCGGGTTTACCCGCGAAGAATCCGGCGCGATGGGCTGCGCAGCAGCCCCGATGACGCTAACCGACAGGCTTCAGGCATCAGTGCGAGTGCTTGGGCACCGCCGCGCCGCGGCAACCGACCAGGAAGTCGAAGTCGCAACCTTCGTCGGCCTGCATCACGTGGTCCAGGTACAGCCTGGCGTAGCCACCGCTGATCAGCTGCGGCGGGGCTTGCAGGTCGGCCAGGCGGCCGGCCAGTTCCTGGTCGGAAATGTCCAGGTGCAGGCGGCCTGCCTTGCAATCCAGTTCGATCCAGTCGCCTTCACGCACGGCCGCCAGTGGCCCACCCGCCGCAGCCTCCGGCGCCACGTGCAGCACCACGGTGCCGTACGCCGTGCCGCTCATGCGCGCGTCGGAAATGCGCACCATGTCGGTCACGCCCTGGGCCAGCAGCTTGGCCGGCAGGCCCATGTTGCCGACCTCGGCCATGCCCGGGTAGCCCTTCGGCCCGCAGTGCTTCATCACCAGCACCGAATTGGCGTCCACCTCCAGCTCGGGGTCGTTGATGCGGGCCTTGTAGTCCTCGAAATTCTCGAACACCACCGCCCGGCCGCGGTGCTGCATCAGCGCCGGGGTGGCCGCCGACGGCTTGAGCACGGCACCCTTGGGCGCCAGGTTGCCGCGCAGGATGCAGATGCCGCCGTCGGCCACCAGCGGCTTGTCGATCGGGCGGATGACCTCTTCGTCATACAGCGGCGCAGCCTGGCAGTTGTCCCACAGGCTCTTGCCGTTGGCGGTCAGCGCGCCGGGGTTGGGCAGCAGGCCATGTTCGCCCAGGCGGCGGATGACCGCGGGCAGGCCACCGGCGTAGTAGAACTCTTCCATCAAGAAGCGCCCCGAAGGCTGCAGGTCGACCAGGGTCGGCGTGCCGCGGCCGATGCGGGTCCAGTCTTCCAGTTGCAGGTCCACGCCGATGCGCCCGGCGATGGCCTTGAGGTGGATCACTGCGTTGGTCGAGCCACCGATGGCGGCGTTGACGCGGATGGCGTTTTCGAAGGCTTCGCGGGTGAGCAGCTTCGACAGGCGCAGGTCTTCGCGCACCATGTCGACAATGCGCATGCCCGACAGGTGGGCGAGCACGTAGCGGCGTGCATCCACCGCCGGGATGGCGGCGTTGTGCGGCAGCGAGGTGCCCAGCGCCTCGGCCATGCAGGCCATGGTCGAGGCGGTGCCCATGGTGTTGCAGGTACCCGCCGAGCGCGACATGCCGGCTTCGGCCGAGAGGAATTCGTTGAGGTCGATCTGCCCGGCTTTGTAGGCCTCGTGCATCTGCCAGACGATGGTGCCGGCACCAATGTCCTTGCCTTTGTGCTTGCCGTTGAGCATCGGCCCGCCGGTGACCACGATCGCCGGCACGTCGCAGCTCGCCGCCCCCATCAGCAGCGCCGGGGTGGTCTTGTCACAGCCGGTCAGCAGCACCACGGCATCCACCGGGTTGCCGCGGATCGCCTCTTCCACATCCATGCTGGCCAGGTTGCGGGTGAGCATGGCGGTGGGGCGCAGGTTGGATTCGCCGCTGGAAAACACCGGGAACTCCACCGGGAAGCCGCCCGCTTCCAGCACGCCTTTCTTGACGTGCTCGGCAATCTTGCGGAAGTGCGCGTTGCACGGGGTCAGCTCCGACCAGGTGTTGCAGATGCCGATGATCGGCTTGCCCTGGAATTCGTGGTCCGGGATGCCCTGGTTCTTCATCCAGCTGCGGTACATGAAACCGTTCTTGTCAGCGGTACCGAACCATTGGGCGGAGCGCAGCGGGCGTTTGTGATCAGACATGGGGACACCTAATTAGTATTACTATTTATCGTTGTGCAGCTGACTGTATCGACAAAAATGCGATATGTGAAGGCTTGTTGTTTTAAATAGTAATACTATAAGATCGATTTTCCGGTCGATGGCCTGCCAAAAAGCCCGACCAGGTGCTCTGCCCATTACAAGAACAATCGGAGACATCGCCATGATTCAGGAGCAGCGGCTCGTCCGCCTGATCACACTGAAACTCATCCCTTTTCTGGTCCTGCTGTACCTGGTGGCCTATGTCGACCGTTCTGCGGTGGGCTTTGCCAAGCTGCACATGGGCGCCGACATCGGCCTGGGTGACGCGGCCTATGGCCTGGGCGCCGGGCTGTTCTTCATCGGTTATTTCCTGTTCGAGGTGCCCAGCAACCTGTTGCTCGACCGCTTTGGCGCGCGCCGCTGGTTCGCCCGCATCCTGGTCACCTGGGGCGCGATCACCGTCGGCATGGCGTTCGTCAGCGGGCCCAATGGCTTCTACCTGATGCGCTTTCTGCTGGGGGCGGCCGAGGCGGGCTTCTTCCCGGGGGTGCTGTACTACATCACCCAGTGGTACCCGGTGCGCCATCGCGGCAAGATCCTCGGCTTCTTCATCCTTTCCCAGCCGCTGGCGATGCTGGTTACCGGGCCGCTTTCCGGTGCGCTGCTGGGGCTTGATGGCAACTTCGGCCTGCATGGCTGGCAATGGCTGTTCATCTGCATCGGCACCCCGGCGGTGCTGCTGGCCTGGCCAACCCTGCGCCTGCTGCCGGACGGCCCGGCCAAGGTGCGCTGGCTCAGCGACGAGCAACGCAGCTGGCTGCAGGAACAGCTGGCCAACGACCTGCGCGAGTTCGGCCAGACCCGCCACGGCAACCCCCTGCATGCCTTGAAGGACGGGCGGGTGCTGTTGCTGGCGCTGTTCTACCTGCCGGTCACCCTGAGCATCTACGGCCTGGGCCTGTGGCTGCCGACGCTGATCCACCAGTTTGGCGGCAGCGACCTGGTCACTGGCTTCGTTTCGGCGGTGCCGTACCTGTTCGGCATCATCGGCCTGCTGATCGTGCCGCGCAGTTCCGACCGCCTGAATGACCGCTACGGCCACCTCGGCCTGCTGTACGCCCTGGGGGCGCTCGGCCTGTTCCTCAGTGCCTGGCTGAGCGTGCCCGGCCTGCAGCTGGCGGCGCTGTGCCTGGTGGCCTTCGCGCTGTTCTCCTGCACGGCCATCTTCTGGACCTTGCCGGGGCGGTTCTTCTCCGGTGCCAGTGCCGCTGCCGGCATCGCGCTGATCAACTCCATCGGCAACCTCGGCGGCTACCTCGGCCCGTTCGGCATCGGCGCGCTCAAGGAGCACACCGGGCAGCTGTCGTCGGGCCTGTATTTCCTGGCCGTGGTGATGCTGTTCGGCTTGCTGCTGACCGGGGTGGTCTACAACCGCCTCGAGCGCCGCCAGCGCCTGGCTTCCACGCGGGTAGCCCCGGCCCCCCGCTAACTTTCGCAACCGAAGAGCGAGCACAAGCATGCGATTGATTCAATTCGAAACCGCCACCGGCGCGCGCCGGGTGGGCGTGGTGGAAGGCGAGTACGCCCTGGAAGTACGTGGCGCCGGCAGCACCCGTGAGCTGGCCTTGCAAGCTATTGCTGCCGGCCGTGACCTGGCCGCCGAAGTGCAGGCCGCCGGCCTCGGCGAGCGCCACGACTACTTGGCCCTGCTGGCCGAAGGCCGGGTATTGCCGCCGCTGGACCATCCCGACCCGGCGCACTGCCTGGTCACCGGCACCGGCCTGACCCACCTGGGCAGCGCCGCCACCCGCGACAAGATGCACCAGCAGCAGGCCGAAGGCAGCGTGACCGACAGCATGCGCATGTTCCAGTGGGGCCTGGACGGCGGTCGACCGCCGGCAGGCGAGGAGGGCGCGCAGCCGGAGTGGTTCTACAAGGGCGACGGCGGCATCGTCGTGCGCCCGGGCGCCGACCTGCCGCTGCCGGCGTTCGCCGAGGATGCCGGCGAGGAGCCGGAGCTGGTCGGGCTGTACCTGATCGCTGCCGACGGCAACCCGTATCGTCTCGGCTATGCGCTGGGCAACGAGTTTTCCGACCATGTGATGGAGCGGCGCAATTACCTGTACCTGGCCCACTCCAAGCTGCGCGCCTGCAGCTTCGGCCCCGAGCTGCGCCTGGGCGCGCTGCCGGCCCACCTGGAAGGTACCAGCCGCATCCTGCGCGACGGCCAGGAGCTGTGGCGCAAGCCGTTCCTGTCGGGCGAGCAGAACATGTGCCACAGCTTCGAGAACCTGGAATTCCACCATTTCAAGTACCCGCAGTTTTTGCGCCCTGGCGATATCCACGTGCATTACTTCGGCACCGCCACGCTGTCGTTCGCCGACGGCATCCAGGCGCGCCCGGGCGATACCTTCGAGGTCAGCCTTGATGCCTTTGGCCAGCCGCTGCGCAATGGTATTGCAGCCGCACCTGCGCAGGTTCGCCCCGGGGTGGTGAAAAGCCTTTGAGCAGTCAGGCGAGCAGTGTGTCAGGTTCGCCCGCATACCTGTGGGAGCGGCTTCAGCCGCGAAGGGCCCGGCGCGGTGCATGGCACCGGCTGCGCCGGTGTTCGCGGCTGAAGCCGCTCCCACAGGGGTTCTGCTGACATGGCGGGGCATGTGCACGCCGTGGCTGACATGAACCTTTGAATCTTCTTTCCTCATTACAGGAGCCAACCATGTCTGGAAGCAATTTCATTGGCGGCCAGCGCAGCGCTGCCGGCAGCGTGCGCCTGCACAGCCTCGATGCGCGTACCGGCGAAGCCTTGCCGTTGGCCTTTGCCCAGGCCACACCTGAAGAAGTGGACGCCGCCGCGCAGGCTGCCGAAGCGGCGTTTGCCGAATACAACGGCATGGCGCCGCAGCGCCGTGCGCAGTTCCTCGATGCCATTGCCGACCAGCTGGATGCGCTGGACGACACCTTCATCGCCACCGTGTGCCGCGAAACCGCGCTGCCGGCCGGGCGCATCCAGGGCGAACGGGCGCGCACCAGCAACCAGATGCGCCTGTTCGCCAACGTGCTGCGCCGCGGCGATTTCCTCGGCGCGCGCATCGACCGCGCCCAGCCACAGCGCCAGCCGCTGCCACGCCCGGACCTGCGCCAGTACCGTACCGGCGTCGGCCCGGTAGCCGTGTTCGGCGCCAGCAACTTCCCGCTGGCCTTCTCTACCGCTGGCGGTGACACCGCCGCAGCGCTGGCCGCCGGCTGCCCGGTGGTGGTCAAGGCGCACAGCGGCCACATGGCCACCGCCGAGCAGGTGGCCGAGGCGATCGAGCGCGCCGTGCTCGCCACCGGCATGCCCGCCGGCGTGTTCAACATGATCTACGGTGCCGGTGTCGGCGAAGCGCTGGTGCGCCACCCGGCGATCCAGGCGGTGGGCTTTACCGGCTCGCTCAAAGGCGGCCGGGCCCTGTGCGAGCTTGCGGCGGCGCGCCCGCAGCCGATCCCGGTGCTCGCCGAAATGAGCAGCATCAACCCGGTGCTGGTATTGCCGGCGGCCTTGCAGGCCCGGGGCGAGCAGGTGGCCAAGGAACTGGCCGGCTCGGTGGTGCTGGGCTGTGGGCAGTTCTGCACCAACCCCGGGCTGGTCCTGGGTATCGCTGGCGAAGCGTTCAGCCGTTTCCTCACCACGCTTGGCGCGCAACTGGCCGACCAGCCCGGGCAGACCATGCTCAATGCCGGCACCTTGCGCAGCTATACCCAGGGCGTGCAACGCCTGCACCAGCACCCGGGCGTGCGCCATCTGGCCGGCGCCGAACAGGCGGGTGAGCAGGCCCAGGCACAGCTGTTCCAGGCCGACGTGAGCCTGCTGCTGAACGGTGACGCCTTGCTCCAGGAAGAGGTCTTCGGGCCGGCCACGGTGGCCGTCGCCGTTGCCGACGAAGCCGAACTGCGCCGCGCCGTGCAAGCCCTGCATGGGCAACTGACCGCCACCCTGATTGCCGAGCCGCAAGACTTGCAGCGCTTCGCCGCGCTGGTGCCGGTGCTGCAGCGCAAGGCCGGGCGACTGTTGGTCAACGGCTACCCGACCGGCGTGGAAGTGTGCGATGCGATGGTGCATGGCGGGCCGTACCCGGCCACGTCCGATGCGCGTGGCACCTCGGTCGGCACCTTGGCCATCGACCGCTTCCTGCGCCCGGTGTGCTACCAGGACTACCCCGATGCGCTGCTGCCCGACGCCCTGAAAAACGCCAACCCGCTGGGCCTGCAGCGCCTGGTCGACGGCCAGCACAGCCGCGAGGCGCTGGCCTGATTCCTTGAGCGCCGACGTTGTCTCGCTGCCCCCCGCCCGGCCAAGGCCCGGGCGGGCATTCGCCCCATGCCCCAAGAACAACAACAAGAGGTTGCAGCCATGCCCAGTCGCTCCTTACCCGCCGACCTGGTCGCGCGGGAATCGCTGGATAACCACCTGTTCCGCAAGATCAACTGGCGCATCGTGCCGCTGTTCATCGTGTGTTTCCTGTTCGCCTACCTGGACCGCGTCAACATCAGTTTTGCCAAGCTGCAAATGCAGAGCGCGCTGGGCTTCAGCGATGCGGTCTACGGGCTGGGCGCGAGCCTGTTCTTCGTCGGCTACTTCCTGTTCGAAGTGCCGAGCAACGTGTTGCTGCACCGCATCGGCGCGCGCATCTGGATCGCCCGCATCATGATCAGCTGGGGCCTGACCTCGGCGGCGATGATGTTCGTCACCAGCGAAACCTGGTTCTACGTGCTGCGTTTCCTCATCGGTGTGATGGAGGCCGGTTTCGTGCCCGGGGTGCTGTATTTCTTCACCCAGTGGTACCCCAGCGACCGCCGTGCGCGCATCAATGCCTATTTCAAGAGCTCGATCTGCCTGTGCGGCATCGTCGGTGGCCCGTTGGCGGGGTTCATTCTCAGCCACTTCGACGGGGTCAACGGGCTGGCCGGCTGGCAATGGCTGTTCCTGCTCGAGGGGCTGCCGTCGGTACTGCTGGGCCTGCTGGTGCTGTGGCTGGTCAGTGACCGCATCGAGGATGCCCGCTGGCTCGACGCGGAAGAAAAGCGCTACCTGCGCGAGCGTCTCGATGCCGAGCCCAGGCCCGAAGGAGGCAGCTCGGTTCGCGCCATCCTGCGCGAGCCGGCCTCGCTGGCGTTGTCGGCGATCTACCTGTGCCTGGTGATGGCACTGACCGGGCTGCTGTTCTGGATGCCGCAGTTGATTCGCAATGCTGGCGTGGCCGATGCCATGGACATCGGCTTGCTGACGATGATCCCGTACCTGCTGGCGGTGGTGGGCAACCTGCTGATCGGCCGCAGCTCCGACCTGCGCGGCGAGCGTCGCTGGCACATGGCGAGCTGTGCGGCCATGACCACCGCAGGCTATGCGCTGTGCGCGGGTTTCAGCGGCCAGCTGTGGCTGCTGATGCTCGGCATGAGCCTGGTCATGACCGGGATCATCGCCTGGATGCCGATCTTCTGGACCCTGCCGCCGAAGTACCTGGCCGGCCTGGCGGCGGCGGCGGGTATTGCGCTGATCAACTCCATCGGCCAGCTCGGCGGCATTGTCGGCCCGTATCTGGTCGGCAGGGTACGCGACGTCAGCGGGTCGCCGACCCCGGCACTGTGGTTGCTGGCGGCCGTCAGCCTGCTGGCGGTGGTATTGATCATCTGGGGCGTCCCGCGCCGGCTGTACGCGGCTCAACCTGAAACGCGCATCGACTGAGGAGGTTCCATGCAACGTGTCGTTTCCTTCGGCCCGATTTACAGCGCCGAGGTGCTGGCCGAGCTGGGCCGGCGTTACCACTTTCAGCGTTTCGACCAGCCGCTGGCCGACCGCGAACGCTTTCTTGCGGCGCTGGCCACTGCCGACGGGCTGATCGGCAGTACCTTGCCGCTGGGTGCGGAGCTGCTTGACCAGGCCCCGGAATTGAAGGCCATTGCCAGCGTGTCTGCCGGTTTCGACAACTATGACCTGGCGTACTTGCGCAAGCGCGGTATCCGCTTGACCAACACCCCGGATGCGGTGACCGAAGCCACTGCCGATACCGGGTTCATGTTGCTGATGATGGCTGCCCGACGCGCTGGCGAGCTGGCGCGGATGGTGCGTGATGGCGAGTGGACGCAGGCTATCGACGCCTCACGCTTCGGCCGCGATGTGCACGGCAAGACCTTGGGTATCGTCGGGCTTGGCCGCATCGGTGCGGCGTTGGCCAGGCGCGGGCATTGCGGTTTTGGCATGCGGGTGCTGTACAGCGGCAACAGTGCCAAGCCCGAGTATGAAGCGCAGTTCGCCGCGACGCGGGTGCCGCTGCAACAATTGTTGGGCGAGGCGCACTTCGTCTGCGTCTGCGTGCCGCTGAGTCCGGCCACGCATCACTTGTTCGGCCGCGAGCAGTTCGCAGCCATGCGGGCCGATGCAGTGTTCGTCAATATCGCCCGTGGTGCTGTGGTCGATGAGGCCGCGCTGGTGCAGGCGCTGCTCGAGGGGCAGCTCGGCGCGGCCGGGTTGGACGTGTTCGAGCGAGAGCCGCTGCCAGCCACCTCGCCGTTGCTGGCGTTGCCCCAGGTGGTGGCGCTGCCGCACATCGGTTCGGCCACCGTCGAGGCGCGGGCATTGATGGCGCGTACTGCGGCGGCCGAGTTGGCAGCGGTGCTCGAGGGCAGGGCAGCGAACCATCCTGTTTTGTAGGGCTGCGCACAGCCAGCAAGAGGCAGCGTCCAGCAGGCGCCGGTATCGGCCTGGTTTACAAGGTGGTCGAGCGCCCCAACCGGTCAACCTCGAACACCTTCGTTTGCCTTGCTTTATGTCGTGATACAGGAACAGGCGCTCGATGACTTGGCCGATCCTCGTGTTGAACAGAGCCTTGACGGCCTCCGAACCCTAACGGGGAACGGCTGTCCAGAGCGGCAAGCCATGATCGGTACCCCGGCCTTTTGCGCCACCTGTCGAACTCAAGGCACTGCTGCTGGCCGTTTCCCGTCCGATCTGTATGCGCGATCAACGCCAAACCGAGGAGAACTTCCATGGCAAACGATCAGAAAGGCCCGGGCCTTGAGAAAACCGAGTCCGAGCCAAGGCAAGGCGTCGGCGAGGCGTGGTCCGAAAAGCGTCCCGTCGATTGGGACCCACCGCCTGGCAACCCCGGTTCGGACCAGGACGGGCAGCTGGATCGGGACAATGGCAGCGCAAGGACCAACGACGCGCAGGCCGGCAGCGGTGCTGGGGAAGTCCCGTTACCTGCGGATGACGAGGGCCCTGTCGAGGAAGAGATGCAGGATGTGGAAGCCAACAATTCGGTTTCTGCCGAGCATCCGCAACCGCGTTGATGGGTGGCCCGAGATTCGTTTAACAGTTTTGTGAGAGGTATGCAGCGATGAGCCCCGATCCGAGTGCACAAGGCGGTACGAACCCTGACTTGCCCACTTCACCCGACCCGGCAGTTGACCCCGATCGGCCGACCATCCCCGACCCTGATGACGACCCGCTGATGAACGAAGAAGAGGGCGGCGATGGCCAGGCCGATGACGGCCTGGCTGATGATGGCAGGCAGAGCGTCGAGCAGCCTGCCGTAGGAACGGACCAACGCAGGGAATGATCGGCTGGGTAGGGGCCTTGCGTGAACAGTAAGGCTGCCCAACCGCGGCACGATCATCGAACCTCTACCTCAGACGGGGCAGTACGGGATTCACGGTCTATGTCTTCCGGCCAGTGAACTTTTGGTGCCAGGCAATGCATGTGGCTCAGGCCATCGTCGTCGTTCCAGTCACGGGGTGGGTGGACGAACTTCGGCAGCGCTTCAGGGCCTTGCTGCATGAACAGCCGGGCGATGGCCCAGTAGGTTTCGCCGCGGTAGAGGTCGTGAGTGAAGAATACGCGGTCGATGACTTCATCGGTCTCTGGGTTGCGGATCGACAGCATGACGTTTTCCATCAGGCCACCGTGGCCCGGAACGTATACTCGGTAGACTTCAGCGGTTACGTCGTCCCAGTTGTAAGCGACCGGTTTGACGCCCCAGTGTTTGCGGCTAAAAACGAAAAAGCGGTGAAATCGGTACTGATAAATATAGATCTTCCGACGCAGCCGATTGAAACGAATCGGTTCATCTCTGGGGAGCACCAGATCCAGCTTTATGTAAGGCAATAGCGCCCATACAGCTGCTGGCGGACAGAGCGAGAGAGAAACCGTCATTACCCATCCCCCTCCCCAGTCATTAAAAATAATTAGCCAGTAAAAAAACAGCGCCATCCCACTACCTACTACCAGACCAACGCCGCCCAGCAAAGCGCCCAAGCCTCGCAGGCTGATAGTAGCACGTGATAGCTCTAGATATATTTCGTCGTAATAATTTGGAGGCGGCGAAACCCATTCTGCGCCAAGCAGAGAAATTGGCTCCGCCTCTACATGGGGTAGATCGTGGCTCCAACCCAGTGCTCTCTCGCATAATACCCTATGCTGATCTTTCACTCGTTCACCTCCCGCACAAGCGTCTCAAGTCGTGCGCCTGATATGTTTCTGTCTGGCCAATATGCAATCAGCAATGTTGCCGACCTTATCGTATGTCTTCCAGAAACAGGTAAAAGCTCTACCGCACCCGATATACTCAATTGCGATCCACTTATAGCGGTGTCGGAATAGGTTTGCTTGGTCTTGCTTAGATTAAAGTCAGGTTTGTAGTCCGGAAACCTCGGCGGCGTAAAACTCGATACTATTACAGCGCCACACGTGGTGCGGTTTCCCACTCTGGCAACCGGCTTGCCATTGAAGGTGTACGCGGAACTGCCGCTTTCTACTGGGTTGGTGCCATGCAGCGGGCAGACATGCCGATGGCCTACGAGTATCACGGGTTTCATCGGGCCTCACCTTCAGACGGGGCAGTACGGGATTCACGGTCAATGTCTTCCGGCCAAAGTACCTTTGGCGCTAGACAGTGCATGTGGCTCAAGCCATCGTCGTCATTCCAGTCGCGGGGTGGGTGGGCGAACTTCGGCAGGGCTTCAGGCCCCTGCTGCATAAACAGCCTGGCGATGGCCCAGTAGGCTTCGCCGCGGCGGAGGTCGTGGGTGAAGAACAAGCGGTCGATGACTTCGTTGGTATCCGGATTGCGGATTGACAGCATGACGTTTTCGAACAGGCCACCGTGGCCGGGTGCGTAGACTCGGTAGACTTCGGCGGTTACGTCGTCCCAGTTGTAGGCGACCGGTTTTACGCCCCAGTGTTTGCGGCTGAACAGATAGATGTAGTGGAATCTGAATTGATAGAGATAGATTTTGCGTCGTAAGCGATTGAAACGGATAGGTTCGTCTCGTGGAAGCAACAAATCCATCTTTATGTATGTCGCAGTGGCCCATATGCTAACCAGAACCATTAGCGAGGCTAGGAGGTCAATATGCCAGTCACCCGACCAATTAATATTGAAAAAAATGCCAGGCATGTAGATAAATACACCGGCAGTAAAAGCCAATATCGGCACTCCTGTTAACAGGATAATACCACGTAAACTGACAGTAGAGCGAGGAAGCTCCAAGCATACCTCGTCAAAAAAGTTTGGCGAAGGATCTATATCTTCAAAGCTTAAGCGTGGAACTGCACTTGAACTGATATCAGGCAGGTCGTGACTCCAACATAGAGCCCGCTCCGAAAGAATTTTGGGTTTGGCTTTCATTCATTAGCTTCCTTAACGCAGACCTCGACATATGCCTCTGGTAGTCTCTTATCTGGCCAGTAACATATCAGTAGCGTCGCGGCTCTTATGGTGTGCGGTCCAATAGTCGGCATAAGCTCCACCGTTCCAGTGAACTCTAGCCAAGACAGATGCGGCTCATCCAAGTCATACGGACGTCGCTCTTTTTTTACTGAAATATTATCTTTGTAGTCAGGCTGCTTTGGCTGCGAAAAGCCGTGGAATTTTGCCCCCTCGGTAAGGGGTTCAACTTGAACTGGTCCGTACTCATCAAGTGCGAGGGTTTCTCCGCCAATAAAATCAGGGAGGGTTCCGTCACCATAACGATGTACTGACAGGATCCAGCGATAGGCCGAGTATTCATCATCGTATTTGGGCAATATGATGTGAAATTTTAGTTTGTGCTCTAGCTCCAGGCTGACCAGTCCACCAATCTTGGGGGCGGTCGGGTCGCTTAAGCGCTTGGATTCGAAATGAACCGCTGCGTGCACGCCGATCGTGGCAGCATTCAGTTCTGCAAACGCTATGTCGGCATATTCAGGTGTATCCCAAGAGATGACCGGACTTCTATCACCTCTCCCAAAACAACATCGTCGCGCCCACCGCTCTAGTGCATTAGATTCGTTTTGTCCAGCTGAACGAGTAAGTGCGTACGCAGTGAGTGCCAGTATTATAGCCAGACCTAAAGGTCCTCGCAGGGCGGGCTTAAATATTGCCCAGACAAACGCGCCAGTTGAGAAGGCGTTAAAAAAAGCCGCACGGAAATAATTCGTTTCTGCTGTGTTGTCGCCGGCTGCCCGTGCACGCTTAGCAGCAGAAAAAGCTTGTACCGTGTCAAAAACCCCAGCTATTGCACTTATCAAGGCACCGATTCTTATCAGCGATACTCCAGTACCAGACGCGCTTTTTGCCCACGGTGCGGCAATA
>Ga0209370_1001023_pt1 | contig 28055 bp, 25 predicted proteins | sample AgamicAtPrz_FD_187164 | JGI IMG/M metagenome (GOLD analysis project Ga0209370, IMG submission 187164) | Agave microbial communities from Guanajuato, Mexico - At.P.rz (SPAdes) (version 2) | ecosystem: Host-associated > Plants > Phyllosphere > Phylloplane/Leaf | place: Guanajuato, Mexico... | reverse complement strand
TGGCGTCCGAGACGATGCTCCAGGAGTCGTGAAAGCTGGCCCCGGCCAATCGCTGTGCGATGCGGCTGCCGGGCGGAACGGCGGATTCAACGGGATGATGGTGCATGCTGTCTCTGTCAGGGTTGAACGGCCCGCGTGCCTGAAAGCCGCAGAGGCTGATGCAGCATATCGAAGAATCCGCCACTCGGCTTGTACAGTCATGGCGTGCAGACCGATTTAGCTCCTGAATTCATAGCTATAGCGCAATGCACTGAAAGCGCAGCAGCTGGAAGTGACTTTGGCTTTCAGGCGCTGCCGCCTTCTCGTCCGCGCAAAAAGGTCTGGCTCATCAGCGCCCGCAGCGCCGGCGGCCTGACCGGCTTGGCCAGAAAGCCCCAACCGCGTTCAGCAGCCTGGCGGCGCAGGGTGCTATCGCCTTCAGCGGTCAGCAGGATGACCGGAGGCTGCTGCCCCCAGCGCTCGCAGAGCTGGGCATAGATATCGGGGCCGTAGAGCTGGCCCAGATGCACATCGAGCAGCACCAGTTGCGGGGCATTGCCGGGCGCTGCATAGGCCAGGGCTTCGGGGGCGTTGGCGGCCAGCGGCACATCGCAGCCCCAGCGCTCGAGCAGGGCGCAGGTGGCGTCGCGGGTGGCGGGGTCGTCCTCCACATACCAGACGGTGCCACCCTGCAGCGGACTGTCCACGCGGGCGCTGGGAGAAGGCTGCTGCGATACCGGCGTCAATGCAGCGGCCTGGCCCAGTGGAACCTTGACCCAGAAGACGCTGCCCTTGCCCAGGGTGGAGCGCAGGCCGATCTCATGGTCCAGCAATCTGCCCAGGCGTTCCACGATGGCCAGGCCCAGGCCGGTGCCGCGGTCGTCGGCATGGCCTTCGTCGAGGCGGCGGAACTCTTCGAAGATCTCTTTTTGCAGGCTCTGGGGAATGCCCGGTCCCTGGTCATGCACCTCGATGCGCACCTGGTCGCCCTGGCGGCGACAGCCCACGACGATACGGCCCTTGCGCGTGTAGCGGATGGCGTTGGAGACAAAGTTCTGCAGTATGCGACGCAGCAGGGCTTCGTCGCTGCGCACGATCAGCCGGCTGGGCATGCAGTGCAGGCTTAGGCCCTCGCTTTCGGCCTGCAGCGCAAAATTGTTGTGCACCACTTCCAGCAAGGAGCTGAGCGCGAAGTCACGCACGCGGACTTCGAGCTGGCCCGATTCCATGCGCGAGATGTCGAGCAGGCTGGTGAGGATGGCGTCCTGAGAGGCCAGTGCCTTGTCCACCCGCTGGGCCAGTTGGCGGCCGGCCTCATCGTGCAGATAGGTGGGCAGCAGGCTGGTGAAAATGCGCGCCGCATTCAGCGGCTGCAGCAGGTCATGCACGGCCGAGGCGACAAAGCGGGTCTTGTAGCGGTTGGCGCGCTCGGCCTCCTGTTTGGCCTGGGCCAGGTCTCGGGTGCGATCGGCAATGCGCTTTTCCAGCGTATCGGCGAGATTGCGCAGCTCGCGCGCCGTGTTCTTGTAGCTGGTGATGTCGGCATAGCTGGTGACAAAGCCGCCATCGGGCAGGGGGTTGCCGCGAATCTCCAGCACCGTGCCGTCGCCCTTGGCGCTCTCGTGCAGATGGGGGCTGCCGCTGCGCAGATGCTGGAGCCGGCGTTGGATCGCAGACTCCACATCGCCCTTGCCCAGCAGGCCGCGCCTGGCGTTGTGGCGTATCAGCGCTTCGATGGGCTGGCCCACATGCATGAGCTCGGGCGGGTAGCGGAACAGCTCCACATAGCGCGAGTTCCAGGCCACCAGCCGCAGCTGTGGGTCCACCACCACCACGCCTTGCGGCAGATGCTGCAGGCTGCGCGAAAGTCCGGTGTCGGCCTGCTTGGCGGCCTGGACAATGCCGTCCTGGGCCGTGCGCAGCTCCTGCGCATGCTGGTGCAGCACGGTCTCCAGCTCCTTGCGACTGCGCTGGCGCAGGGCCGCCAGGCGCTGGCGCTGGCGGATGTAGAGCACCAGCAGCGATGCGGCCAGCCACAGGCCGCCGGCGGCCACTGCCGCCCAGTGGCTGGCCGTCTGGCTGTGGACGATGTCGTGCAGCAGGTGCAGCTGCCATTGGCTTTCGGGGAGTTCCATGCGCAGCCAGAGCATGGGGTCGACCAGCGGAGGCTGGCTGAAATGGGCCAGCATTCCGATGCCCGCAGGCTGCCGGCTGGTGCGATAGCCGAGCGGAATCAGGGCCTGGCCCGCGTATTGATGGGTGTCCCGCACCTCCTGCTGGTCGCTGCTGGACAGCGGCTCCAGCAGGCGGTAGCGCCATTCGTCGCGGTTGGAGAGAAAGACCACGCCATGCTCGTCCGAGGCAAAGACGATGTCGGGCGACTGGCTCCACTCGCCTTCGAGCTCCTGAAACAGGATCTTGATGGCGATAAGCCCAAGCACCGAGCCGTCATCATCATGAATGGCCTGAGAGAGAAAGTAGCCGGGCAGTCCCGTGGTCATGCCGATGCCGTAGAAGCGGCCACTGCCCTGGCTCAGCGCCTGGGTCACATAGGGGCGAAAGCTGTAGTCCTCGCCCACATTGCTGTGCGAGTCGCGCCAGTTGCTGGCGGCCAGGGCCTTGCCGCTTTTGTCGATGAGGGTCAGCGTGGAAGCTCGGCTGGCGCCGTTGGCCTGCTCCAGCTTGTGGTTGAGCCTGTCCACCTCGGTGGCGCTGAGCGGGTGGCTGAGCGCGTTCTTGAGTTCGGCATCGAGCGCCAGCACCTCGGGCAGGGTGCGGTAGCGGTCCACGCGCTGCACCATGGCCTGGGCATAGAGCGTGAGCTGGCGTTGCACGCTTTCGCTTTCATCGTGCAAAGAGGTTTGCAGCGCGACGCGACTGGCGGCCCACATGCTCAGCAGCATGCCGCTGAGCACGATGACAAGGGTCAGAAACAGTCGGTTTCGGGCAAGGTTTCGCGCAAGACGCATGACGAGAGTGGGTGATCAAGGAGTCCAGTGTGGCTCTGGAGCCGGTTCAGTGCGAATTCTGAGGCCTAGGGATTTCCCTAAGTTGGTGCATGCTCTCCCAGGGAGCGCGTACGGACCTAATACCAATGGGTTATCGGCACAAAAAGGGCGCGGGAGTACAAACGGCAGCAATTCGGCGCACCACGGTGGTGCGCCCGCAATTTTGGAGATGCAGCGTGCACACTCTGCCCACAGAATCTGCTCCGCGCGAGCACTTGCCGTTCTACCGTCAGCTCTACTTCCAGGTGGTGTTCGCCATCATCGTGGGCGTGCTGCTGGGGCATTTCGAGCCCGCCTATGGCGAAGCCATGAAGCCCTTTGGCGATGCCTTCATCAAGCTCATCAAGATGATCATCGCGCCGGTGATCTTCCTGACCATCGTCACCGGCATTGCCAGCATGACGCACCTGAGCGCCGTGGGCCGTGTGTTCGGCAAGGCCATGGCGTATTTCCTGACCTTCTCCACGCTGGCGCTGGTCGTGGGCCTGATCGTGGCCAATGTCATGCAGCCCGGTGCCGGCATGCATATCAACCCTGCCGATCTGGACCAGACGGCCGTCAAGGGCTATGTGGCCAAGTCGCACGAGATGACGCTGACCGGCTTCGTGATGGACATCATCCCCAAGACGCTGATCAGTCCGTTCGTGGGCGACAACATCCTGCAGGTGCTGCTGGTGGCCGTGCTGTTCGGCGTGTCCCTGGCCATGGTCGGCGAGGCCGGCAAGCCCGTGCTGAACTTCTTTGAAGCCCTGACCAAGCCCGTGTTCAAGCTGGTCAACATCGTGATGAAGTTCGCTCCCATCGGTGCCTTTGGTGCCATGGCCTTCACCATCGGCAAGTTCGGTCTGGGTTCGCTGGTCAACCTGGCCGAGCTGGTGCTGACCTTCTACATCACCTCGGCCCTGTTCGTGCTGGTGATCCTGGGTGCCGTGGCGCGCTTTTGCGGCTTCTCCGTGATCAAGCTGATCAAGTACCTCAAGGACGAGCTGCTGCTGGTGCTGGGCACATCGTCTTCCGAATCGGCCCTGCCTTCGCTGATGCACAAGATGGAAAAGGCCGGCTGCAGCAAGTCCGTCGTCGGTCTGGTCGTGCCTACCGGCTACTCCTTCAACCTGGACGGCACCAATATCTACATGACGCTGGCTGCGCTGTTCATTGCCCAGGCGACCGACACGCATCTGACCCTGGGCCACCAGATCGCGCTGCTGCTGGTTGCCATGCTGTCGTCCAAGGGCGCGGCGGGTGTGACGGGGGCTGGCTTCATCACCCTGGCAGCGACCCTGGCTGTGGTGCCCGAGGTGCCCGTGGCCGGCATGGCACTGATTCTGGGTGTGGACCGCTTCATGTCCGAATGCCGTTCGCTGACCAACTTCATCGGTAACGCCGTCGCCACCGTGGTGGTCTCCAAGTGGGAAAACGCGCTGGACTACGAAAAGCTGGATGCTGCTCTGGCAGGCAAGGAAGAAAACGAGGCGGTGTCCGCTCACGCCTGAGCGCGCGCATAGGCCTCAATCCAAAAAGCCCCGACCTGATGGTCGGGGCTTTTTTCATGGGTTTCAGGCTTCAAGCCCAATCGGGGAGAGTGCTGGTAGCTATTGATTTGATTGCGTTCAGGCGGAGAGCGGGGGCGCTGTCAGCAAGTCATGGGCAGCCAGCACGCGCAGGGTGTCGCGCCCCAGGCTCTTGCTGCGGGGCAGACAGCGCACCCAGCTCAGTTTGTTGACGGTGCGCTCCAGCACCTGCCGGGCCTCGGCGGGAAGCTGCTGCACAAACTGCTGCCAGGCCTCCCGGGCCTGCTCCAGCGCACCAGCCTGCTGCAGAAACAGCGCTGTGGACTGGGCATAGTTGAGCGCATCGCGCGCCATGCAGACGGCTTGCGGTAAATGGGCTGCAGGGTCGTCTTCAAAGTCGATGAAGCCTATGACTCCGTCGGCGCAGACCACCATATTGCGCGCCACGGCCTGACTCAGCACCTCGCCGCGGGCATGTGCCTGCTGGATGGCCTCCAGGCCTTTTTGCCAGAGCTCCAGCGTGGGCTGCGCGCCCCGGGCAATCGCATCTTCGATGGCATTGCTCAGCGATGGAGCTTCTTCGCCCGGGCGGCCCAGATGGCGCATCACAAAGGCCTGGTCGTCCGTGGCCAGCACTTGCGGCACGCGCAGCCCCTTGGCCTTGAAACTGCGCAGGCGGCGCACCTCGGTTTGCAGGGACTCGGTCCCTCCGGGGTTGGGCACGGGCTGCAGCACGGCGGCCCTGAACAGCTTGGCCAGCGTGCTCAGCAGCCAGTAGTTGAGGGCCGGGTTGCCTTTGTTGGCGCGCTTGACCCAAAGGGTTTCATGCGCCAGTTCATAGCGCATGATGCTGTGAGGCTGGTCCAGATGCTCGCGCAGAAATGCCTGGTAATCGATGGCGTTCTGCGCAGAGGGCATCTGCTCTTGAGCGGAAATATCCTGAGATGGCACGGCGTGGGATCTGTCGGGCGCGAGGCTCTGGCTTCTCAGGTCCAGATACCGTTGCGTTGGGGAAAAGCTTGCGATTGTGCCGTGTTGTCGGCGCCGCCCGCAGCTGATGGGCGCAATACAGGTTCATGCAGGGGCTGAAAGCTCTGTGCCGTGGCCAGCGGCCAGTAGTTCTGGAAGACCTTGTGCTGGCGCTCCAGGTTCTGGAGCAGGCAGCCTGGCTCCACGCGCAGTATCAGGTTGGACAGCAGACTGACCTGGGTGTCGTCCAGCCGGCGCACGATATGGTGGGCTGTGATCTCGTTGGGATGCCTGAGGCCGGCGGCTTGAACCAGCTCCTGCAGCGCATGCAGGGTGTTGCGGTGGAAGTTGGCGACGCGCGTGGCCTTGTCGGGCACGACCAGCGCCTGCTGGCGCACGGTGTCTTGCGTGGTGACGCCCGTGGGGCAGGTGCCGGTGTGGCAGCTCTGGGCCTGAATGCAGCCCAGCGCCATCATGAAGCCACGCCCCGAATTGCACCAGTCGGCACCCAGGGCCATCATGCGGGCAATGTCAAAGGCCGTGATGACCTTGCCTGCCGCACCGATCTTGATGCGCTGGCGCAGGTTCACGCCCAGCAGGGTGTTGTGCACCAGCAGCAGGCCTTCCTGCAGAGGCACGCCCACATGGTCGACAAACTCCACAGGCGCTGCGCCCGTGCCGCCCTCGGCACCGTCGACGACGATGAAGTCGGGCGTGATATCGGTTTCCAGCATGGCCTTGACCATGGCAAACCATTCCCAGGGGTGACCGACGCAGAACTTGAAGCCCGTGGGCTTGCCGCCTGAAAGACGGCGCAGCCTGGCAATGAACTGCATCAGCTCCACAGGGGTGGAGAAAGCGCTGTGACTGGAGGGCGAAATACAGTCCACGCCAATCGGTATGCCGCGTGCTGCTGCAATTTCGGGAGTGACCTTGGCGCCGGGAAGCATGCCGCCATGGCCGGGCTTGGCGCCCTGGCTTAGCTTGATCTCGATCATCTTGACCTGCGGATCGGTGGCGTTGGCGACGAATCTTTCTTCGCTGAACGTGCCGTCCGCATTGCGGCAACCGAAATAGCCCGAAGCCACTTCCCAGATCAGATCGCCGCCATGCATGCGGTGGTACTGGCTGATTGAGCCTTCGCCCGTGTCGTGGATGAAGCCGCCCATCTTCGCGCCCTGGTTCAGCGCCTGGATGGCGTTGCCCGACAGCGCGCCAAAGCTCATGGCCGAGATGTTGAAGACGCTGGCGTGATAGGGGCGGGTGCAGGGATCCACTCCTTCAGCTGGTTGCTCCTGCGTGCCGCCAATCCAGAGGCGGAAGTCATGAGAGCTGAGCTTGGTGGGTTGCAGGGAGTGGTTGACCCACTCATAGCCCTGCTGACTCACGTCGAGCTGGGTGCCGAACGGCCGGTTGTCGACCTGACCCTTGGCACGCTGATAGACCAGCGATCGCTGGGCGCGCGAGAACGGCTGGGCCTCGGTATCGCCTTCGATGAAGTACTGGCGAATCTCGGGGCGTATGAACTCGAAGATGAAGCGCATATGCCCCATGACGGGATAGTTGCGCAGTATGGCGTGCTGCTTTTGCAGCAGATCCCAGATGCCGAGAAGCACCAGCAGCAAAGACGCAATCAACCACCCAAGCCCCTTGCCTGCCGTGGTCAGCGTGTAGAGCGAAATGCCTAGCACGAGCGCGGAAATGAAGAGGGCGCCATAGCGCAGGGGCAGACTATTGAAGAAGCGATGCACTGCAGATACTCCCATGGCAGGGTGTGTTGATGGCGGCCCGCTAAAATTCAGCCTGTACGGGGGCATCCATCCTGGATGCTTTGTCCCCTTGATCCATCGCCCGGCCCTGCACTTCGATAGTGATGAAATGGTTCGGGCCATCATAAAAGCCTTTCCCTATGCAAGAACAAGCACCTAACTCCGCCGCAGAAGACGCGGCTCTCGCCGACATGCCCGAGGGCGCGCTGAGCAATGATCAGCTCGAAGAGCTGGACGCACTGCTCGACGAGCTGCGCACCCGCGGCGACGAAATTCCCCAGTGGGAATTCTGTGACGGTTTCCTGACCGCTCTGGTCTGCACACGCCGTCCCATTGCCGCTGCCGAATACATGCCCATGCTGCTGGGCGATGGCGAAGCCCTGCAAGTGCCCGAAGGCCAGCCTCTGCCCAAGCTGGAAGTCTTCAAGGACGAGGCCCAGCAGGCACGTTTCATGGAACTGTTCGAGCTGCGCCTGGCCGAAGTGCGCGAGCAACTGGACGCCGACATCAAGTCCCTGGCCGACGACGCGGCCTTCCAGCCCGAGGCGCTGGACACGCGTGGTGCCATCGCCATCCTGCCCGAAGCCGAACAGGCCGAGCTGGCTGGCGAAGAAGTGCCGTCGTTCTCTCAGGTCTGGGCGCTGGGTTTCATGTTCGTGGTGGAGAACTGGGCCGACGAATGGGCCGCGCCACGCGACAAGGAAGCAGCCCAGTTGCTGGACGCGGCCATGGAGTTCATCGTCAACCTGACCGAGGACGACACGGACGAGCCGGCTCTGAATCTGTACGACGAAGCCGGTCCTGCCTCGACCAGCCAGGAACGTGTGGATGCCTTTGGCGAAGCCATCTGGGCCGTGTATGACCTGTACCGTCTGTGGAAGAGCATGGGCCCACGCCAGGAAACCATCGTCAAGGGCGAGCAGCCCGGCCGTAACGACCCTTGCCCCTGCGGTAGCGGCAAGAAGTTCAAGAAGTGCCACGGAGCCTGACCAGAGCCATCGCCTGAGGCGCTTTGCGCTTTCCCCCAAGGGGCGCAGGGCGGTCTTTGCTTGCTGCCACCGAGTTAGGGTTGCAAAGGCCTTCTATAAAAGCGTCTCGGTTGTTGGGGTGCTCAAAAAGTCGCGCGATATTTGCGCAGGCATTTGCGTGCAGTGTGAGTTAGTGGGATAGATGACGCATTTAGGTGAACGCATACGCGCCCGGCGACAGGCGCTGGGTTTGAGTCAGGGGCGCCTGGCGCAGATGGCGGATGTCACTGCATCCGCCATCTCGCAGATCGAGTCGGGAGCCATTCGCACTCTCAAGAATGACACGCTGGCAAGACTGGCCGTCGCGCTGCAGACCACGGCGCTGGAATTGATGGCAGGCCTGCATTCCGAGACCGCATCGCTACCCAGCGATGAGCAGCGCTTGCTCGACTCCTATAGAAAACTGCAGCCACCGCTGCAGGACATTGCTCTCAAATTGATTAAAGCTCTGCAGTGATTTCCGAATCACTTTATTGAGCAATCTCTTTTGTTTCAGAAAGGCCTGCTATCTGCAGGCCTTTTTGTTTTTTCATTTAAAAACAAGGGTTAACCCGATTATTGAATGTAGGACGAAATCTATTAATCTGTAGGAAATAAATGAAGATTGCGTAGATTGAACCGGAAGACATATGTGAGGGAAGAGTCAAGAAAATTGCAGATGCGTCTCGGTGTTTTTTGAAGTCTTTGTTTTTATTGGGGTTTTTCTGTGGGAGTACTCGCTTGCACATTGATTGAAATTGCCGAGAACTATGTTGCATAGTTGTTGATAGCTATTTCAAATATTTCAAGATGTTTCTGGCTTCGTAAGATTGGTTCCGCGGTGGTCGAAAACAGCCACAGCGATCTACAAACCTGATTGTTGAAGGAGCTAGTCATGAAAGACCAAATCATCAAATTCTGGCGTGATGAAGAAGGTGCAACGGCGATTGAGTATGGGTTGATTGCGGGGCTGATTGCCGCTGTCATTGTGGGTACTGTCACACTTCTTGGAACTCGGATCAATACGCTGTTGGATACTATTCTTACCGCGATTGGTGGATAAATACCATCATGAGCATGATATTTCTGGCATGGCTGTGCATTTCGGCAGTCTGTGATGCCAGATATAGAAAATGTTTCAATTATTTATCTATTTCAGGATTAGGGTTGGCATTTATTAAGGCCTTCCTTTTTCCTGAAGCAAGCCCTGCCAGTATTTCTATGGGAGGTGCATTTCTGGGTTTTTCTTTGGCATTATTGATTCTTCTGGTATTTTATTTTTTTGGAATGATGGCCGCAGGAGATGTGAAGTTCGCAGCAGCGCTTGGCGCTTGGCTGGGTTGGGAGTTTTTATTGCTAGCCTGGGCGTTGAGTAGCGGTTTTGCTGTGGCTCACGGATTCGTTGAGCGAAATCATTTGAAGTATGTTTTCTCTCCAGAGATTAATTGGGACGATGGCACTCAAAAAAACAAGAGAAGGTTCATTCCTTATGTGACTTATCTCTCCATGGCAACGGTAATTGTTCTGATGCTGAATAAATAGCAAGAAAAAAGGAGGGAATTATGCAATTCAAAAGACAGCAAGGCGCAGCCGCAATTGAATTTGCCATTCTCTTTCCCATCTTCTTTCTGATCTTCTACGCCATCATCACTTATGGCCTGATCTTTGCTGCACAGCAGACTCTGACTTTGGCTGCCGCCGAAGGAGCAAGAGCCGCAGTGCGCTATCCAGCACCGTCCTCTGGCAGTTCGGCGACTAAGGAGAAGCAGTTGCTGGATCGTCTTGCTGCGGCCTGCGCTAGTGCGGCTATAGCGACTGATTGGCTTTCCCAAATCGGTGCAGGCCTTGGCTCTACGACCTGTGGCTCAGGTCTCAGCAATGCAGCGGGCTTGTATGCCACCTCTGGTCTGTGTGGTACCGGATCTGCGTCCTTCACAGCTAGCAGCAATACCAGTCAGGTGAACTGCGTGACCATGCAGGTGAACTACAACTACGCCTCTGCTCCGCTGATTCCGAAGCTGTTTGGACCTTTTCTGGGTCTACCCACTCCAAATCTTTTGCAGGGGCAAGCGGTCGCACAAATTAGCTTGATTGACTGAAAACGATAAAGCCTTGCTCTTTGAGGCAAAGTAAGAAGAGGGGAATCTATGGTGAATGTCGCAAAGATCGCAGTCGGGGTTTTGCTGGCAGTGGCATTGGCCCTGGGTGTTTATGGATGGATGCTCGCCAGGGCTCCTCAGGCTCCGCCCCCTCAGGATCAAGCATCCGCCAGCGACAGCAAACCCAATGCCGGTATGAGCGTGGTGGTGGCCGCGCAGGCTATTCCAGCGGGTCAGACACTCAAGGCAGAGGATCTGCAACTCACGCAGTTGCCCGTCAAGCCCGATGGTGCTTATGGCGAAATTCAGACAGCTGTTGGCTCCGTTCCTGCGGTGGACATTCCCAAGGGCGCACCGGTACTCCAAGGACAGATGGTGACCGGTCTGGCGCTAAAGTTGTCGGAGGGCGAGCGTGCGGTCGCGGTCAAGGTCGATGAAAGCATTGGCGCCGGCAATCGCATACGCCCTGGGGACTTTGTCGATGTCTTCTTTGTACTGCGCCGCGATGGCAATGAAATCGACCAGAGCCAGGCGCGCTTGCTGCTCTCGCGCAAGCGTGTGCTGGCCTATGGCGCGGCGTCAGTCGATGCACTGACTACGGCTGAGAAAGCAGAAGGCAAGCAGGCCAATGGCCCCGACAACGCCCGCACTGCAGTGCTTGCAGTACCTGTGGCAGAGGTGAGCCAACTGGCCTTGGGAGGCTCCAACGGCAGCTTGGTACTCGCACTGCGCAATCCGACGGATATGACAGAGCCGGATATGGAAAAGTTTGCGCCGCTGCCCGGCGTGCTGACTGTGGCCATGTCCAAAGGAGCTGTTGCAGCGCCGCTGGAAGGTGCTGACGCAGCGCAGGCCGGTGTGGCCATGAGTAGCCTGGCAGGGTCTGCAGGCACTTCGGCAGCGCGCATGAATGCGGCCAAGCCCATGACAGCCGGGGTTGCCAAGCCAGCAGTGCCGCGCACACGTACCGCTTCCGCAGACTCTTCCCTGCCCGTTGAATTCGTGCGTGGCGCCAACTCCCAAACCGTGCGGTACTGATCTATGAACAACAAGACTGTTTCAATCGCATCCCGCACCTTTTCGCTGAAGCCGCTGTATCTGCTCTGCGGCCTGTCCTTGAGTGTTGTCACTGCCCCGGTCCTTGCGCAGCAAGTGCCCAATACGGGCGAAAGCAGAGCGCAGCAAGCGACAGCAGCCAGGGAAATCAAGCTGGTGATGGGCGCTCAGCATGAGCTGAACCTGCCCGGTGGAGTGGAACGTATTGCGATTGGTGACGACACGATTGCGGCGGTGCATATCAAGCGTGCAGGCAAGGGAGCTGCCGCCAAGATCCTGCTGAGCCCGCTCAAGCCTGGCAGTACATCGTTCATGGTCTGGCCGCGCGGTGAAGCGCAGGCGCAGACCTATATGCTCAATGTGCAGCAGCGGGTGGAATTGCGCACGGCCAAGGCTTCCAGCCTGATAGAGCAGCAGTTTGCCGGCGAGCTGGCGAACGCGCAGTCCGCCGACAAGGCCAAGACCGTCGATCTCTCCAGCGTCCAGCTCAAGAGCAATGTGGTGCAGGTCGATGTCAAGGTGGTCGAGTTCAACAAGACCCAGATGAAGAAGGTCGGCCTCAACCTGTTCAGCACGGCGCCCAACAGCTCGGGTTTCAGCTTTGGCATTTTTGGACGTGGGTCCTATGGAACTGGCGGCGGAAGTTCCACCACAGGCGCGGCAGCAAACCCTTTGACCCAGGCCTTCAACTTGCTGATGCAGTTCGACAAGGCCGGCATCGGGGTCAATATCGGCATGCTCGAAGGCAACAATTTGGCGCGAGTGCTGGCGGCTCCAACGCTGGTGGCTCTGTCGGGTCAGAGTGCCAATTTCTTGTCGGGCGGGGAAGTGCCGGTTCCCGTGCCAGCGGGCACGGGCATGGTGGCCATTCAGTACAAGCCTTACGGCATTGGCTTGACGGTCTCTCCCACGGTGCTGTCCAACGATCGCATCGTGCTCAAGGTGGCGCCGGAGGCCAGCGAGCTGGATTACGCCAACACCATTGTTCTGAATAGTGCGACTGTCCCCTCGATTACCACCCGCCGTGCCGATACCACGGTGGAGCTGGGCGACGGCGAAAGCTTTGTGATTGGCGGCCTGGTCAGCCGCAACACCACATCAGGTACCGACAAGGTTCCTTTGCTGGGCGATATTCCGATTCTGGGCGTGCTGTTCAAGCGTCAGGAGTTTCAGCAAAAGGAGAGCGAGCTGGCGATTGTGGTGACGCCGCGCCTTGTCAAACCGCTGGCGCGCGATGTGAATGTGGAGCCGCTGCTGCCTGGGCGCACCGAGCAGCGTGATCCTGCGGTGTGGGGTCCATGGGTGGCGGGTGGTCTGTCGTCCAGCGTGGCGCCGGGCTTCTCGCGCTGAGTGTCCGGGTAGAGGCATGAATATGCGCATGGACTCATCCCAGCTCAATACCGCACAGCCAGGGGCGGCGAGAGGCAATGCACGAGTGGTGCTGGTCACCCAGTCGCCATCGCACGCTTTCTGGCTGGCGAGTGCTCTGGGTAGCGATGCGGAAGTGATACCGGTGGCAGGCGATCTGGCTGCGCTTCACACTGCGATTTCGGCGCCCGGGCTTGGCGTGGTGGTAGTGGATTTCTCGGCTCCCATGACGGAGGCTGCCATCGCCCTGGTCAGCGATCTGCGTGTCATATTCCCTGGGGTGGTGATCATGGGGGCTGGATCCGCCGTAGAACCAATGTCCATGCGCGCAGCCCTGCGCTGTGGTGTGGCTGAATTCATTGACTGGGATGCGTCCGAAAGTGAGGCCAGCGTCGCCATCAGGCATCAGATGCATGTACGCAGTCAGCTGCCTGCGGCTGTAGCTCTGGAGCAGGAAACAAAAGGTTTCTCCCTGCCTTTGCTGGGGGCACGTGTAGGGATGGGAGTGACTACGCTGGCAGCGCATCTTGCCGTGATGTTCCAGGAGATGCATGCCTATGACGTGAGAGGCGCCAAGAACAAGAAACAGCTTGCTCGGCCCTTTGGAGCAAGTCAGCTGCCGCTGGATGAGTCCGCACATGCGGTATTGCTGGATCTGGGCTTGCCTGCACGCGATGGCTTGCTGTATCTGGGCATCGCTGGTGACTTCAGTTTTGTGGATGCGGTTCAGAATACGCGCCGCCTGGACGCGACATTGATCGAATCGGCCTTTGCCAAGCACTCCACGGGCACTGTGACTCTGGCCTGGCCTTCCGATCTGGGCATGCTGCGCGAAGTCAGCCCTGCGGCTGCAGCGGGCGTAGTCAACACGCTCAAGAGCTTGCTTGGGGTGCAGGTGATCGATCTGGGCGGCATGGTGCAGGCTGATTTTCTGGCGCCTTTGCTACGCGAGAGCGGACAGGGCTGGGTGGTTTGTGACCAGTCGCTGGGAGGCATTGTGTCTACGGCACAGATGCTCAAGGAGCTTGATGCCAAGGGTGTGAATCGCAGCACGCTCAAACTGGTGCTCAACCGCTTCAATGTGCAGGCCGGCCTGCCCGCCAAAGAGGTCGCGCAGCGCCTTGGTCTGGAATTGCTGCACGTGGTTCCGGATCGATCCACGGTTTTGCTGAATGCCGCCAGCTGTGGACAGTTGTTGTCGCAGTCGCTGCGCGGTGATCCCTATGTGACCTGTGTCAGAAGCATGGCCAGAGCATTGCTCAGCGGAGCGGTTGCGGCCGACAAGGTCGCGGCGCCAGCGTCGGGCGTTCTGGGGCAATGGGCCAAGCGATTGAGGAGAGGCGAATGAGCATGGACATTGTTTTCGCCGAAAAAGGCAGTCATTTTTCGGACTCGAAGCAACTGCTGCTGATCAAGAACGTCGCACACGAGCATTTGCTGACGCGTGTGGAGGAGCTTGGCGCGGTGTTTGCCAAATGGTCAACCAGTCGTGTGCGCCAGTTCGTGCACCAGGAACTGGAGCAGTTTGTGCGTCAGCAGCGGTTTCCCGTCAATGACGAGGAGGTGCAATGGATTGCGCAGGCTCTGAACAAGGAGTTGTCGGGGCTGGGGCCGCTTGACGACTTGATGGCCGACCCGGAGGTCGAGGACATTCTGATCAACGGCTATCAGCGCGTATTCGTTTCACGCAAGGGTATTTTGCAGCAGGAGGTCTTGCACTTCACCGACAACGCCCATGTGCTGCGCATCGTGCGCCGCATCATCTCCCCGTTGGGCCGCCGCCTCGATGAGTCTACGCCCATGGTCGATGCGCGCTTGCCGGATGGAGGGCGTATCAATGTGGTGATAGAGCCCTTGTCGCTGGATGGACCGGCGGTATCGATACGCAAGTTTCGCAATGATCCTCTGCGGGTTCAGGATCTGGTCGATTTCGGCACCATGGACGAAGGCATGGCACGCTTGCTCGAGCTGGCGGTGCGCGAGCGTTGCAATATTCTTATCAGCGGCGGCACCAGTTGCGGCAAGACCTCCATGCTCAATGCGATTGCGGGCTTTATCCCCGCCAATGAGCGGGTGGTGACGATTGAGGATACGGCCGAGCTGACGCTGCCTCATCCGCATGTGGTGCGCATGGAAAGCCGTCCCGGTGGCTTTGAAGGCGCGGGAGTGGTTTCCATTCGGGATCTGCTGCGCAACAGCTTGCGCATGCGCCCGGATCGCATTGTGGTGGGCGAGGTGCGCGGCGCGGAAGTGCTGGAGATGTTGCAGGCCATGAACACCGGCCACGACGGCTCCATGGCCACCATCCACGCAAGCTCTCCGCGTGAGTGTCTGCATCGCATGGAGATGCTTGCCGGTTTTGCGGGCTTTCAGGGCAGCGAGGTCAGCCTGCGCCGCCAGATTGCCAATGCGCTCGACTTCATCGTGCAGATCAGCCGCCTGCCTAATGGCAAGCGGCGCATCACATCAATTACCGAAGTCACGGGCATCATCGATAGCGTGATTGCCACGCAGGAGCTCTATCGTCACGAGCTGCTGCCGCAACCCGACAGCGAGGATCTGGAGCGCTGGACCACGCTGGGCATGGTGCCGCATACGCCCAAGCTGACACGCTATCGTGCGGTGCTGCAGCACGCCGGAGGCAACGGCGCAAACCATGCGGGACTGCGCCATGGCTAGCAATGCGTTTTTGCTCCTGAGTCTGGCGCTGCTGATTGCGGCTGCCGCGATTGCGCTGTGGATGCTTGCCAGCCGGCAGCAGAGGACGCACCGTATGACCAGGCATCTGGAGCAGAGTCTGGAAAAAAGCGCGGCCGCTGCGGCCGGGTTTGTCGCCAAGGATGCGACATCGGCTTTTGATGGTTCAGTGGCGGATGCCTTACTGGGCAACGAGAAAAGAACAGGCTGGCCGGTTCCCTCCATTTTGTTGGGGACGGTCGGTACTGGACTTTTCTATGGCGGGCTGGTCTTGATTGCTGCGGCGTTTCTGATCGTTGGCTTTGCTGTTGACTGGCTGGCCGGTAGTGCCGCGCTGGTGGTGCTGGGGATTGGCTTCTTCTTTTTGCTTTATGCGCGGGCTCAGAAGTACCGCGCCAGGCTCACGCAGCAATTGCCTAGCTTTCTTGATAACACGGTGCGCCTGGTGACGATTGGCAACTCCGTTCAGGCGGCCTTCCAGATAGCAGCGGCCAGCACCAAAGAACCGTTGCAGTCGGTCATGGAAAAAGCCGCTAGTCTGGCTCGTGCGGGTATGGATCTGGAGAATGCGGTCGCCCATGTAGCGAGGCAGACAAGACTGGACGAGCTGCACTTGCTGGCAGCTATTCTGCGCATCAGCGTGCGCTATGGCGGCCGGGTCGATCTGCTGCTGGAGCGCGTGGCCAATTTCATGCGCGACCGCGAGCAGGCCGAGCAGGACTTGTCTGCCATGACGGCCGAAATTCGCATGTCGGCCTGGGTGTTGAGCCTGCTGCCGGTGGCCGTGTGCTGTCTGATCATTTCCTTCAATGCGAGATATTTTTTGAATATGTGGAACGACGCCAGTGGCCGCAACATCATCTGGGCGGCGGCTGCTTTGCAGGTCTTTGGTGTGCTGCTGCTCTACCGCATGGCCAAGCTCGATGAGGGGGCAGATTGATGGAGACATACCGTCTTTTGCTGATGCTGAGCGTGGCATTTATGGCCCTGGCTGCGCTGATCGGAGCGGCTTTGATTGCCTATGCGCATCAGCGCCGTGAACGCAGCAGTCAGGTGGTGCAGGATGCGCTGAGCCGCAGCGGCGCGGCTACGGCGAATGCAACGACGTCGCTTTCCAGGCCCGCAGATCTGCTGCGCTCGCTCAATGGCGATGGCGAGCTGCCTGCGCACTGGCTCAATACCTCGTTTGGTAAGGCACTGGTTGCACAGGAAGACCGCATTTTGCTGAGTAAATGCGGATGGGGGTCGACTCGCGCGCAGCTGCAATACCTGATAGCGCGCTGCGTGGTCTCTGTATTGCTTGTACTGCTTGCTGCCTTTGTTTTCTCGGGCAGCAAGCTATTTCTGCTCTACCTGTTTGCTGCGTTCACCATAGGTTTTCTGCTTCCCAAATGGGTGCTGCGCAGCGTGGCTCGCCGTCGCAGGGCCAGCGTCGCCCGCGAGCTGCCTTTGTTTGTCGACTTGTTGGGCTTGTTGCAAGGCACGGGCATGAGTCTGGACCAGGCCCTGCAGGTGATTGGCTCCGATTTCGGCAACGTCATGCCCGTGCTTTCGCGAGAGATACAACTGGCCAGCCAGCAGTACAGCCGGGGCAGCACGCGCGAGCGTTCCTTTGGGCGCATGAGCGAGGTCTATCAGAACGACAACCTGGCCAATCTGACATCGCTGATGATTCAGATCGACAGATACGGCGGTGCCGTGCAGGAGCCGCTGCGCATTTTTGGCGAACGTCTGCGTGAGCAGCGCAAGGCCAAGATGAAGGAGCTGATAGGAAAGATCTCGGTCAAGATGACTGGCGTCATGGTCCTGACGCTGCTTCCAGCTCTGATCATCGTTACTGCAGGTCCCGGCTTTTTGGCCGTGATGAAGGCGTTGGGGGGGATAAGCAAATGAAAAAAGAAAGCCGATATCTGATGCTGCCATTGGCCGCTGCAACCATGGCCCTGCTGTCGGGCTGCTCCAGCATGGGTAATCTGCTGGGGCAGAACCAGCCCGTGCTGTCGCCCGCAGCCAAGGCCGCAGCAGACAGACCGCTGGAGAAGGAGGCGGTGGTCGACACGCAGGACACTTACCTCGCTCTGGTCAAGCAGATGCAGTCCAAGTCGCTCTGGTATGCCTCCATTGCGCACCTGGATGCGCTGGACAAGCAGTGGGGCGCCTCCAGCGATTCGCGGCTGTTGCGCGCCGATGCATTGCGTCAGGTGGGGCAGCTCAGTGCGGCCATCCCCATTTACCAGGGCCTGCTGGGCAGCGCCAAGGACGGAGCCGCACGCTACGGCCTGGGCCGTGTGGCCGCAGAGCAGGGCGACTTTCGCAGTGCCGCTCTGCAGATGGAGCAGGCGCGCATGAGCAATCCCGTGGACTCGCGCCTGTTGACCGATCTGGGCTATGCCTATCTGCGTGCGCGTGATCTGAATGCAGCGCGCATCCCTTTGATGCAGGCGGCGCAGCTCAATCCTGAGGACGCTCAGGCCAATGTCAATCTGAGCCTGTTCATGATGGTCAGCGGCCAGAGCGCACAGGCCGAGGAATTCATGCGCCAGCGCAAGCTGGACGCACAGACCCAGCAACTGGTCAAGGAGCAGGCTGGGGAGTGGTTGAGGACTGCAAGCCTGGCCGCGGCAAAGCCTGCCGTGGCTCCGACTGGAAAGGTCGTCAACCTCTCTCGTCCGGAAATGAAGACTGCACCTGAGGCCGTGGCCAGTTCCGGGAAATCCGCCGAAGTGCCGGAGCCTGCTGCAGCGCAGGAGGTGCCCACCGCAAAAAAGCCCGCACCGGAGCCTGAAGCCGCAAATGCGCGCCGGTGGTGGTAGTCAAGGCAGCGGAGTCTGTGCAGCCTCCTGCTCAAACGTCCCAGTCCCAGTCCCAGTCCCAGTCCCAGTCCCAGTCCCAGTCCCAGTCCCAGTCCCAGTCCCAGTCCCAGTCCCAGTCCCAGTCCCAGTCCCCGTTGCCGCTGCCCGCAGCTGCGTCCATGATGGCGCGGAATGTGGAGCGGGGGCCCAGTGGTGGTCAGTGGATGGTCTCTGGCGGCAGCTTCGATGCAGGGCGACCGCGTCACCCTGGTCAGGGGGCGAGGCAATTGATGCCTGCAGCTCCGCAAACCTATGCCTACGCGCCGCCTGTGCCTGTGCAGACAATTGACGCTCCTGTCGATGTAGCAGCTGCCGCTTCATTGGAAAGGACTTTAGTGCCAAAGCAGTCTGAAATGGCTGTAAATAAAGCGCAACTAGTTCCTGCTTCGATAGCAAAAACTGCGCCGCCGCTGGAGGCCACCGTGGCGACGGCTTCTCAGTCCGTCAGGCAGGAGGCGAGCAAAGCTGCACAGCCTCTGTTTAACGAGGCGATGCCCGCCAAACTGCAGCAGGCGCAACCAGCGCAGGCTACACGCGCCGAGTCTGCACCGCAGCCCGTGATCTCGCGCCAGCCCGTGCGCCCGACAAGATCAGTGCCGGACGCTGCGGTGGTGATGGCTGCTGCACATCCTGCCGCCGTTCGCCAAGCTGGTGAATCCGGTAGCAAACAGGCCGTGCAAGCCCTGCTGCCCCAGCGCGCAGCGGCGGGCGGCTTGTTTTTCGAGACACCCGATGAAGATGCTGGTAGCAAGCCTGCAGCTTCTGCCAAGAAGAGTGCGCCCGAGCGTGCCTGGCCCTGAACCTTCAAGGAGTCCCCATGAATATGCAGACAGCATTCACCCAACGGGCCCGCGCATTCACCCTGACGTTGATGGCACTGGGCATGGCCTCGGCCGTCTTGGCGCAGGCCAGCAGCAATACCGGCATCGGCACGGGCGTGAGCAATATGAGCGCCCCACGAAGTGCGGCAGCGATGCCTGCAGCAACAGCTCAGGCAGCAGTGACGCAGACACCGGCTCCCGGCAACGCTTCCCTGACACCGCCCGCAAGCAATCGTGTGGGCGATGCCACCAGCTATCTGCTGGCGCTGCAGGCCAGTGGGCAGTACGCATCGCGCAATGCCTATTCCGTGACAAGCGATGTGGCCCAGCGCAGCTATCAGCGCTATCTGGAGAGCTTTACCCACAAGATCCCGGAAAGCACGGAAACACAAGTGGGCAGCAAGACAGGTGGTAGCCGCTAAGCGGTCAGCGAGGTTTTCTGCATGCAGTCTTTTGCCAAAGACCTGAGCCGTGTTCGCATTCGTCGCCAATCGGGCTCCGTGGCGATGCTGGGGGCGCTATGGCTGATGATTGCCGTGATCTGCCTGGCAACCATCGATATCGGCAATGTGTTCTGGCAGAAGCGTGAGTTGCAGAAGATTGCGGATTTGGCTGCGTTGGCGGGGGCCCAGGGCGAAACTCCGGCAGCCTGCCAGGCGAATGCGGCTCGTATCGCGACCTTGAACGGGATGACGGGGGCGCCGCAGGTTGAATGCGGAAACTGGACCCCAAGTCCCGGGGTGGCCGATACCAGGACCTATTTTGTGAATGGGGCCAGCCCGTTGAATGCTTCCCGTGTGACCGTTGCGCGAACGGTGCCGTATTTGTTCCTGTTTTCAGTGACTGCCGCGAATGGCCGTCAAGTCGAAGCCGTTGCAACCGCGGCGCGAAGCAGGCCGTTGGCACAGCTGAGAATCAGAAGCACCTTGCTTGTCATCGACGATAAACAATCGGCCATTTTGAATCCGATCATTGGCGGTTTGCTGGGGGGGAATTTGAATATTCAGGCAGTGGGCTGGAACGGTCTGTCTAATGCCCATGTCTCTCTGCTCGATTTCTTCAAGGAATTAGGCGGAAAAAAAGGACTCATAGATATCAATGCGACCGTTATTGATTACGAGAAGATATTGGATGCGCCTATTTCTGCTCTGGATGTGGTCAACGTCATGCTGACGCTTTTCCAAAGGCCGATTTCCAATGGAGACTCTGCCTCCGCAGTCAATGCAGCTATTACCGCACTAAATGCCGTGATTGCCGCCAATATATCCAATGTGCAGATCACGCTTAGACAAATATTGAATGTCAGTTCAGGCTTGCCGGAAGCTGCATTGCAGACGCAACTGAACGCCTTGAACATCATCCAGCTGCTGGCTCAGGTTTCAGGGCAGAAGAACGGAGTGGCCGTCAAGGGAAATGCACTGGATATTCCAGGAGTGGCAGGCGTAAAGCTCAACCTGAAGGTGATCGAGCCGCCTCAGGCATCGGTGATTGCCGCCTTGCCCACCACCAGCGCATCCTCTTATGCCAACGCTGCAGTGGCAGTGAAGACCGCTCAGATTCAAGCGCTGATATCAGTAGATCTCAAGGTGCTGGACGGCCTGTCCGGGCTCGTCAATGCACTGGGAGGCTTGATTGGCTTGCTGACCAGTGTCTCGCCTCAACTGACAACGTTGCCCACCCGGTTCGATGTGCAGGTCGAAGGGGTTGGGGCGCAGGCCTGGGTTGAGAATGGTCAATGCTTGCCCACCAAGAGGATGAGGGTCCATGCTGAAACCTCGGTGGCCAAGATCCGGTTCGGGCGGTTCGGCAACTCTGCTGACGAGGCATTCACGAATGCCTTCAGCAATAATCCATCAAGCTATCTGCAGCCCTTCAAGATTATCGATATAGGTCGCCAGAATTTACTTTCTAGAGAGGCTGGATATTATGGAGGAATAGGCTTAAAGCTTGACTCCTCGGAGGCCTTGAAAGATTCCAGGATATTCGATTTGAGTGCGCCTGACAGCCTGCTGTCCTTGAACAGCAACAATGAAGCGTTTCAGAAATTTAGTATGAAGGGCTTGATATCAAGCTTACAGGGACTTTTGATAAAAAATAAGATTGAGATCATTCAGCCACCGTCCGGCAATGATGTTCTGGCCGCTGTTCTGGATCTTGTGACCAAGCTGGTCGCGGAAGTCCTGAAAACAGTGTCCACCGTGGTGGCGCAAATCCTGGCACCTCTGCTGGACCCCGTATTGAATCAGCTCCTGGGACTTCTCGGGATCGATCTGGCACAGGCCGAGTTGGAGGGGCGCATGGACTGCGGAACGGTTGCGTTGGTCTACTAGTGGCAATCAATGCAGGTTTTCAAGAACCGTCTTCAAGATGTGCGACGTCGTTTCCAGACGAATCCGGGCCCGTGATCCCTGCAGATTCAGTGGCATGCTGTAGATCGATTGACCCAGACCCCACCCCACCCACACCGTCCCCACTGGCTTTTCAGCAGAGCCTCCGCTAGGGCCCGCAACCCCCGTCACGGCAATGCTGACCTGGGCGCGTGAGTGACGGATGGCGCCTTCGGCCATGGCGCGCACGACTTCCTCGCTGACGGCACCGTGCTTTGCGATCAGCTCGGCAGGCACGCCCAGCATCTCGGTCTTGGCCTCGTTGGAGTAGGTCACGAAACCACGTTCGAACCATTGGCTGGAGCCTGCGAGATCGGTGCAGGCTGCGGCAATCATGCCGCCGGTGCAGCTTTCGGCGGTGGCCAGCATCCAGCCTTTTTCGGTCAGCCTGGCCGCCAGCTGCCGAACCAGTTCTTCGATATTGGCTTCCTGTTTGCTCATCGTCTCCTCCAGGACTCACGCGGTCAGAAGAAATGCCGCCAGAGGGCCACGACCAGCAGGGTGCAGAAGGCAGCAACCAGGTCATCCCACATGATTCCCCAGCCGCCGCGCAGGCCGAAGCCTTTGAACAGGCGGTCTGCCCATTTGACGGGTTGGGGCTTGACGGCATCAAAAAAGCGGAACAGCGCAAAGCAGGTGAGCTGCCCCCAGAAGCCCATGGGCATGCACAGCCACAGAACGATCCACATGGCGACCACTTCGTCCCAGACGATATGGCCGGGGTCGGCCACGCGCATATGCTTTGCGGTGACGGTGCAGGCCCACCAGCCTACGGGAATGCTGGCGGCAATCAGCCAGCCGATCTGTGCCGGGCTCAGCCACAGTGCCAGCACCAGATAGGCCAGCCAGGCCCACAGGCTGCCCACCGTGCCGGGGGCGACGCGGGGCAGGCCGGAGCCAAAGCCCAGAGCAATCAGATGGGCCGGGTGTTGCAGCATGAACTTCACGCTGGGGTGGGCGATTCCCGCCGCATTCGTGCCGGGGTGTGCTTTGTTATTGATAGCTGCTTGCGCAATATCGGCAGGCGCTGCAGCGCTGTTTGATGAGTCATCCGTCATGGCGTGATGATAAGCGCAGGCTTATTGCAGGCCGGTAATGGGCTGGTTTTCGGGAAAGCGGATCTGGTGCGTGGCCTGGAACTGCGCCGTGCTGCGGGCGGCCAGATTCTGCTCCCAGGCAACCATGCCGTTTTGCGCATTCCAGCTGGTGGTGGCTGGCTGCGGGCTGTATTGCGACTGCACCTTGATCTGCTCATTGCGCGAAACAGGGGCCGAGTCCAGCACCTGCAGCGCGATGGGCTGGTTGTGACGGTTTTCGACGGCGTAGCTGCGCACGATGCTGCGCTCAGTCTTGCTGCTGACCCAGCCGCCGCTGCCGGTATGGCTTTGCGCAGGCAGGCGGCGTACCACCACGTTCTCATCGCGGCCAAAAGACAGTCCTTGCGCCAGTGCCTGGGCGTTGCCAAAGTCCAGTCTGCCATTGCCAACCAGTGCCTCGTCACGGAACAGTGCTACCGGGCCCGCCGGCCAGATGCCTGGCGGAGCCTGTAGCGTGGCAATCAGATAGGCCGCCTCTTCCATGGCCGGCGCGGTGCGGGTCAGCAAGCTGGTGGCCAGATTTTCCTGACCTAGCGACAGCGTGATGCGCTCGGCGCTGGAGGGTACGCTGATCTTGTACGGCACGATGAATTGCGTGCTGTAGGCCGTGTTGATGCTGGAGACATCGAGCACAGGCAAGTCCGGTGCCGCTGCCTCTTCGCGTATCGCCCGGGCTCCGCTGCGCGCCATCATGGCGACGGGGGCTGGTGCCGGAGCGGCGGGGGGCATTGGTTGCGCGATATCCACCGTCCAGGGGCGCGGCATGACACCCTGGGTGCTGCGGCTGGGTTGGCCGGTGGACAGGCGCAGGCGCACATTGCTCCAGTCCTCGCCACTAGCCTGCACGACCAGGGCCTGGCGCTCCAGCTGCACCTGCTGCTTGGTGGTGTTCAACTGAGCGCGGTAGCTAGGCTGCCAGCTGGGGCCGCGCACCTGATAGCTCAGGCGCACATTGGCAGCGCGTGCGCTGGCCAGTTGCACGCTGACTTTCATGACCTGAGACTGCTCGGAGCCCGTGCGATCGCGCTCCTGGCGCAGAGGCTGCAACTGCGCCAGCAGATCCTGCTTCTGGCGCTGAATCTGGTGAGCACGCAGGCTGTTGTCGCGGCTGGTCTGGCGCAGGGCCTGACTGGTGCCGGCGATCTGAGCGGGGCTGATTCTGGCTTCGTCGCCGGGCTTGCTCATGCCCTGCAGAAAATCGCCCACCAGCCTGGCTGCACCTTCTTCGGCCTCGATGTTCGCGAGCTGATCCTCAAGGCTGCGAATCTGCTGGTCCAGCGGGCTGGTGCATTCCTTGGCAGCCATCAGCCTGGACTGCATCAGGGTCTTGATATCACCCACGCGCACGCCTTCGTCTCCGCTGATCTGCAGGCTTTGCGTATCCACGCTGGCGGGCAGGCATTCAAAGCTGAGCAGGCGGGTCTGGGCGTCGATGCGTGCCTCGCGCTGTACGGCGGCGATGCCGGGATAGAGCGTGACTTCTGTGATGGGCGCGCGATTGCCAGAGACACTGAGGCTGCTGGCGTCGGCCAGGGCGAGCCCGGGCAAAGCAGCTGCGACACAGACCATGAATACGGGCAGAAGACGGCTTGAACGCATTGGGCAGCTCTTGTGGATAGCGAGGGCTTGAGCTTAACCCAGGGCTCTTGGCGCGCCGCTTGTCAGGTGCCGGCCGCCTCCTGCCCGCGTGCTCGGCGTTCAGCTGCCGAAGTGGTCGAAGGATTTCCAGCGGTTTTGCAGCAGGGCTCCGTCTGCGTCGATCACGCGCAGGCCCGGCTCGGCATCGATGCGGCCTATGCGATGCACAGTCGTGCCGCTGGCAGCGCCTGCAGCCAGCACGTCGGCATGCCGGGCTGCGGGGGCGGTAAAACACAGCTCGTAGTCATCGCCGCCGGCCAGTGTGCATTGCTGCTGCTGCTGCTTTGAATCGAATTGCCATGCATCGCTTTGCGGATAGGCGGCTGCGGCCATCAAGGGCGTGGTGCAGCGGCTGTCTACCGTGGCGCCGACGCTGGACAGCTCCAGAATATGGCCGAGATCGCCGAGCAGACCGTCGCTGACATCCAGCGCACTGCTGGCAATGCCGCGCAGCGCCAGGCCCAGGGCCACGCGCGGCGTGGGCGCTTCCAGCCGCTGGCGGGCCTGCTGCAGCAACTCGGCAGGCAATTGCACATGGCCCAGCATGGCCTCCAGCGCCAGTCGTGCATCGCCCAGATTGCCGCTGACCCAGATCTCATCGCCGGCCCTGGCGCCGCTGCGCAGCAAGGCCTGGCCGGCAGGGACTTCGCCAAATACGGTGATGCAGATATTGAGCGGGCCGCCCGTGGTGTCGCCGCCGATCAGCTCGCATTCATGGGCGTCGGCCAGAGCCAGCAGGCCGGCCGCAAATTCGCTGATCCAGGCCTCGTCGGCACGGGGCAGAGACAGGGCCAGCGTGAATGCCAGAGGCCTAGCGCCGCTGGCGGCCAGATCGCTGAGATTGACGGCCAGAGCCTTGTGACCCAGCAGGCGCGGGTTCACGTCGGCAAAGAAGTGGCGGCCCTCTACCAGCATGTCGCTGGAGATGGCCAGCTGCATGCCGGGGGCCGGGGCCAGCAGCGCGCAATCGTCGCCCACGCCCAGGGCGGCGCGACGTACGGGGCGCTGGAAGTAGCGGCGGATCAGATCGAATTCACCCATGAAGTCTCTGGCCGCCCGCGATGCTGCGGCCTGGTGGCCGCTGGTCGGCGGCGGTTAAAGGTCAAGGCCAGAAAAAGCTCAGCGGCCTGCGCCAGAAGCGCTGGCGTATCGCCTTGTAGATGCGCGAGCGGTCCACGCCGCTGACGTTGTGGGCACGCAGGGCGACGCGGAAAGCCAGATAGAAGCTCACCCCCACATTCAGCGCCGCATTGAAGGGCAGCATGGCCACGGCCCACCACAGCAGATCGTCATGCAGCACCTCCCAGCCCAGCGATGCCACGGCGACGCCGATCTGGCCCGTGGACAGGGTGACGTGGCGTACTTCCAGTCCCAGGCCGAAGAAGGCTGCAAATGCAGGCACCAGGCCCAGCATGAAACCCAGCGAGATATTGGATGCCAGGCTGGAGACATTCTTGCGCAAGAAGCTTGCCCAGCGATCCGCACGGCCCGTGCCCAGAAAGCGAGTGATGCGCGGGTTGTAGCGAATCACCGAATCGATGTTGCGCAGCACAAACCAGTTCTCCGCACCGCCGGCAATCAGGCTGCTGACAAACAGCAGCACGCCGGTAAAGGCGGCGAAGAGCACCGACGGCCCCAGCAGGCTCAGCGAGTCCAGCACCTGGCGCGCATGCGGGGTGCTGAGCGCCTGATGACCGACAAGATAGGCATAGCCCAGCGACAGCAGCAACGCACCGGGGAAGACGATGAGCACGTTGCCCAGAATGGCAGCCACCTGGGAGCGCACCAGATGGGCGACTTCGTCGACGAACTCCTGGATGGAGCCATCACTTTGGATGTCCTTGAGCTTGGCCGCCATGGCCGGCGCCGTCATGGCCGGCTGCTTGGTGGCCACCGTGAAGTGCAGCATCTGGATCAGCACAAAGCTGATGGCGTAGTTGAAGCCCGCAGCCAGTCCCGACCAGAAGACGGACAGGCCCAGCGCATACAGTGCAAACTTGGCCAGCGTGGTGAAGGCCATCACAAAGCCGCCACCCGCGGCCTTGGCAACCATCTTGCGGTATTCGCTGCCGTCGCGGGTGATGTAGTGCTCGCCGGTTTCGGCACTGCGCTCGGCCACCTTGGCGGCCAGCAGCGACGAGTTGGTGGACATCAGCGCACGCACGCTTCGGCGCTCTATGCCCACGGCCACGAGGTTGGAGAGCAGCTCTGACGTTTCGTAGGCGCGGTCTTCTGCCAGCAGGCAATCGAGCAGGCGGCGAATGCGCAGAATGCGCGCACGCACCTGGCGCAGGCGGAAGATCAGGCCGACTGAAATGCCTTCGGCCTCGACATAGGAGTAGACCGACGATACGGCGGCGCGGCAGGCCTCGAGCCGTTCGCGCAGCTGGGCGGCTGCGGCGTCGCGCCTGTCGGTGGTGCGCAGCGGCAGCATGACCTCCACACGCAGGTTCTCCACATCGTGGATCAGCGCATGAAACGGTTTTTCCTCGCGTGCCTGCTCACTCATGCGCAGACGCAGCTCTGGGGCAAACCCCGTGGAGAGAATCTGGCCTGCGCAATAGGTGATGGCGTCCAGCAGGTTGCGCTCCCAGAAACTCACGCCTTCATCCTGCTGCAGCGGGGTCAGCAAGGTGGTGATGCGGGCCATGAGTTGGCTGTCCAGCGCATGCAGCCAGCGGGCGTCGAAACGGTCGGGAAAGACCAGCATGAACAGCTCGGAGGCATCCTCGGTCTCGGGCGTGCTGGGCAGCAGCTTGTAGCGCAGGCGCTCGGCCACTTCGCTGGCCATGGCCGTGCGCGGGGCAAAGCCGAAATCGGCCAGCAGGGCGGTGATGTCCACCGTCTCCATCAGCGTCTGGCTCCAGCGACGCAGCCGGGCCAGGGCTTCGGGATCGGCCTCGAAGGCCTCGACGATCTGTTTCACGCGCTGCACGGCGCCTTCGACAGAGGGTTCGGCTGCGCGTATCCATTCGGCCAGATGGATCAGCCACAGATGGCGTTGCGCAAGGCCTGCATCGGGGTCCAGGGACGCCAGCAGGCCGGGCAGGTCAAGAGTGCTTTTCTTCATGCAAATGTGGGTGCTTGCCTCAGTGCAGAACGCGCTTCTCGGGCATGGGCATGGGGTCGCCGGACTCATTCATCTGCAATACGAAGAGCGGAATCTCGCAGTCGAAGGTCTCGCCCTCGTGGTTCACGCAGAGATAGCTACCGCGCATGGTGCCCGTGGGCGTGCGCAGTTGGCAGCCGCTGCTGTATTCAAAGGATTCACCAGGCTGCAGCAGCGGCTGTCGGCCCACCACGCCCAAGCCTTTGACCTCTTCGACATGGCCCAGCTCGTTGGTGATGATCCAGTGCCGCGCAATCAGCTGCGCCGGCACCTCACCCGTGTTGGTGACGGTAATGGTGTAGGAAAACACATAGACGCCGGCGGCCGGGGCAGATTGCTCAGGCAGGTAGGCGGGCTGGACTTGGACCAGAAACTCATTCATCGGCATGAGCTAATGGTAACTGCGACAATTGCAATCCATGAGCCCCACCTACCGTATTGCCCCCTCCATCTTGTCAGCCGACTTCGCCCGTCTGGGTGAAGAAGTGCGTAATGTCATTGCGGCCGGCGCCGACTGGATCCACTTTGACGTGATGGACAACCATTACGTGCCGAATCTGACCTTCGGCCCCATGATCTGTCAGGCTTTGAAGCCCCATTCGGTCACACCCGATGGCAAGCCCGTGCCCATCGACGTGCATCTGATGGTGCAGCCCGTGGACGATCTCGCCACGGCCTTTGCCAAGGC
>Ga0209370_1001022_pt1 | contig 28069 bp, 23 predicted proteins | sample AgamicAtPrz_FD_187164 | JGI IMG/M metagenome (GOLD analysis project Ga0209370, IMG submission 187164) | Agave microbial communities from Guanajuato, Mexico - At.P.rz (SPAdes) (version 2) | ecosystem: Host-associated > Plants > Phyllosphere > Phylloplane/Leaf | place: Guanajuato, Mexico... | reverse complement strand
GGTTAAGACTCCCTCCAGCACCAGGACATTGCCGATGAAGCCCCTCAAGACCGTGATCACCGCCGGCCTGCTGGCCCTCAGCGCCAGCCTCCATGCCCACGCCGAAGACGCCAAGTGCGCCAGCGTCGGCCTTGCCGACCCGGGCTGGAGCGATATCGCGGTCACCAACGGCATCGCCAGCCTGCTGCTAGATGGCCTGGGCTACAAACCGCAGACGCGCACCCTGGCCGTGCCGATCATCTTCGCCGGGCTGCAGAAAGGGCAGGTCGACGTGTTTCTCGGCAACTGGATGCCGGCCGGCCAGCACGACTACGACCGCTACGTGGCCAGCGGTCAGATCGACAAGGTGGTGGAGAACCTGGGCGGCACCGAATACACCCTGGCCGTGCCGACCTACGCCTATGAAGCCGGCGTGAAGGACTTCAACGACCTCGCCAAATTCGCCGACAAGTTCGGCAAGAAGATCTACGGCATTGGCTCGGGTTCGCCGGCCAACGACTACATCCGCCAGATGATCGCCGGCAACGAGTTCGGCCTGGGCGACTGGCAACTGGTGGAATCCAGCGAGCAGGCGATGCTGGTGCAGGTTGGCCGCGCGGTGAAGCGCGATGAGTTCGTGGTGTTCCTGGGCTGGACGCCGCACCCCATGAACGTGCAGTTCGACATGCAGTACCTCAAGGGCGGCGAGAAATTCTTCGGCAGTACCGGCTCGGTCAACACCCTGGCGCGCAAGGGCTATGTGGCGGAGTGCCCGAACGTGGGCAAGCTGCTGACCAACCTGAAATTCACCCAGGAGATGGAGAACACCATCATGGACGACGTGCTCAACCGCAAGGTGGCCAATGCCACGGCGATCAAGAACTGGATCAAGGCCAACCCGCAGGTGCTCGATGGCTGGCTGCAGGGCGTGAAAACCCGCGATGGCGGTGACGGGCTAGCAGCGGTGAAAGCCAAGCTGTAGGGCAGAGGAACGAGGCCGGCGCAGTAGGGCGTCGGCCGGTGGAATTTAGTCGCGGATAAAGCGCAGACCCACGCCCTCGGGGGTCACGCGCATGACTTCCATCTCTAGGATCGGCGCTTCGATGGGCAGATCCTGCACCTGGCCGGTCACCCGGGTACCAGGCTCCAAGGCGGCCAGGTCGTCATGCTTGACGTACACGCCGCCGTCGGAAAGATCGCGGGTCTGGGCGACCAGCTCGCCGAAGCTCGGGTGGCAGATCTTGATGCGGCATTTCATCGGTGTACGGGGGTGCTGACGCTGGTTGGCGGACATGACCTGGCAGCCTCGGGAAGGTGTGCCCTGTTAATAGCGCAAATCGCCGCACAAGCCCAGCGAAACGGCGCCTCATTGCGAGGCGCCGCAAATTTCAGTACCAGCGTTCCTCGCCCTCGGGGCGTTTCTTGAAGCGCTTCATGCTCCACATGTACTGGCTGGGATAGGCGCGTACGTATTTCTCGACCACACCGCTCATGGCCGCCACGGCAGTGTAGGTGTCTTCGCTGTACATGGCTTCGGGGGCGGCTTCGAGGATCACCTTGTAGCCGGAGCCGTCTTCCAGGCGCAGCGCGTGCAGGAACACGCCGACGGCCTTGCCGCCAGCGAGCATGCCCGGCACGAACTTGCTGGTCAGCGCCATGGTGCCGCAGAAGGGCACGAACATACCAGCCGAGAGGCTCGGCTCGGGGTCGGCCGGAATGCCCACGGCGCCGCCCTTGCGCACTTCCTTGATGACGCTGAGGATGCCTTCCTTGGTCGACGGCGCCACGCGGTTGCCCAGCTGCACGCGCTGCTCGCGCAGCAGGTCGTCGACCGCCTTGAGCTTGGGCGGGCGGTAGAAAATGATCGGTTTGCACTGCGAACAGTAGAAGTGGTTGAGCACTTCCCAGTTGCCCAGGTGGCTGGTGATGCCGACCACGCCCTTGCCGGAGGCCAGCGCCGCTTCGAGCACTTCCAGGCCTTCGACTTCACGCACGCGCGCCAGCGACTTGTGCGCAGGCCAGACCCAGGCGCAAGCGCTCTCGGTCAGGGTACGGCCGATATCCATCAGGCTGCGGCCGACCAGCTTGTCGTGCTCGGCAGCATTCAATTCGGGGAAGCACTTGGCGAGGTTGATGCGCACCACGTCACGGGAGCCGTTGGGCAACTTCCACATCAGCCAGCCGATGGTCGCGCCAAGCGACTGCACCGCACGCCAGGGCAGGAGGGCGAACAAGCGCAGGGAACCGACTACCAGCGCGCCTTTGAGCTTTTCCACAAACAGCTCCGATTGAAAAAAGGCGCCTATTGTAACCGCCCGAAGAGCCGATGTGGCCGTTACATACACGAACAGAAACGAGCAAACCTTCAGTAGAGCTGGGTTTTCAGGCGCTCCTGCAGCTGCTGTTCGTAGGCTTTGACGTCGAAACTCTCGTCCATCACCGCTTTGAGCAGGTCACCCGCCGACGGCAGGCTGGCGCGTTCGACCTGGCGCTCGGCATTCCACAGGCTCGAACGCACCGCCGCCTTGGAGCACTGGAAGTAGCAGGTGTCGATACTGATGCGCAGCACGCTACGCGGCAGCTTGCCTTGCGCTTCGCATAGCGCCAGCAATTCAGGGTCCAGCGAGATGCTCGCGCGACCGTTGACCCGGAAGCTCTCGCCGACGCCGGGAATCAGGAACAGCAGGGCCACGTGCGGGTCGTGGATGATGTTGCGCAGGCTGTCGATGCGGTTGTTGCCAGGGCGATCCGGCAGCAGCAGGGTGCGCTCATCGAGAATCCGCACGAACCCGGGCGCGTCGCCCCGCGGCGAGCAGTCCAGCCCGTCCGGGCCGTGGGTGCCCAGCACCACGAACGGCGAGGCGGCTACCAGCGCCTGGTAGGGCGTGCTCAGGTAGGGCAGCTCCTTGCGCAGCGAACGCTCGTGGGGCACGCCATACAGCGCCTGCAGTTGCTCGAGCGTATCGATGGTGGTGCTCATGGGCGTGCCTCCTGTTGCAGTTGGGCGTAGCGGTCGCAATCGCGGGTGTGGTCCATGACCATGCCGGTGGCCTGCATGAAGGCGTAGCAGATGGTCGGGCCGACGAAGGTGAAGCCGGCCTTCTTCAGCGCCTTGCTCATGGCCTCGGCTTCGGGCGTGACCGCCGGTACGTCGCCACGGCCCTCGAAATGGTTGATCTTCGGCTGGCCGCCGACGAACGACCAGAGCAGCGCCACCGGGTCGTCCAGGCGCAGCCAGGCCTGGGCGTTCTTGCGTGCGGCCTGCAGCTTGAGGCGATTGCGGATGATGCCGGGGTCCTGCATCAGGGTCTCGATGTAGGCGTCGCTCATCGCGGCCAGGCGCTTGGCATCGAAGCCGAACAGCACGTCGCGATACCGCTCGCGCTTCTTCAGCACGGTGATCCACGACAACCCGGCCTGGGCACCTTCGAGCAGCAGCATCTCGAACAGGTGCTGGGGATCGCGTGACGGCACGCCCCATTCCTCGTCGTGGTAGGCCTGATACAGCGGATCGTCGTTACACCAGAAACAGCGGGGCATGGCAGTCGGCTCGGTGAGGGGCGAGGGCAGACTATAACCGCGCATTGCCCCCACGGGCACAATCCGCCTCGGGAACGCGCCGCCGGCCACTCAGGATTCGCCCTTCAGGTAAGCCGCCAGCTCGGCCGACACCTTGTCGATATCCACAACGGCGTGATGCACGCTGCCATCCTTGCCTTCGACGGTCAGCCACAGCCCGTCGCTAACCCTGGCCTTGGCGGGAATCTGGATCTCCACCCGGCGATCCCAACGCTCGCCGCTGAATACCAGGCCGGCGGCCCGCAGTGAGCGCGGCTTGCGGATCTTAAGATAGGCCGCGCGGATCTGGTCGTCGCAGCGCTCGCAGAAACGCACTTCGAAGGCCTTGAAGGGCGTGCCCAGTACCTGATGCGGCGCCTTGCGCTCAGCCTGGGCGAGGGCGAACGACCAGGGGCCGACCTGGCCATGTACGGCTTCATCGCTATGCAGCGGTTTCGGCGCAGCGCTCAGCAACAGGCCGAGCACCACCACGGGCACCAGCAACAGCAACGCCGTGGCTGCGCGGCGCAGGCCGAGCAAGCGTTCGGCCGATGGCTGCGTAGCCGGATGCTTGTCGCGACGCGGCAGCGCCTTGGCGGCCTCGCGCTGCCCGGGCCACTTGGGCAGGTAGAAAGCCAGCAACACGCCGGCGACCGACAACCAACCGAACCAGGCGGCCGCGCCAATGCTCCAGCCCAGTTGCTCCAGACTCAGCAACAGCGCCGCGGCCAGCAGCAGCCAACCGAAACTGCGCAGCGCACGCAGCCGCCACGGCGAGAGCACGCGATGCAGCAGCTGCCGGCAGTGTTTTTCCATGGACAGCGCCAGGGCGATAAAGCCGCCGAAGCTGGCCAGCAGAATGGACAGATTGAGGATCATGCCGCGCCTCCGACCTGCAGCACCCAGCAAAGCGCCGCAACAAAGACGGTCGGGATCAGCATGCCCAGCCAGGCGCGGGTCGCGCTGCGTACGCTGAACACCCAGATCACCGCCACGGCATACAGGGTGAAGCTGAGCATGGTGGCGGCCAGCACGGCCTGGCTTTTCGGCAGCGGCCAGATCAGCGCCAGCAGCACGGTCAACGCCGAGGCCAGTGCATAGCCGCCCAATGCTGCCGCCAGTACCCGCGAGACGACCGACCAGCGATAGGCGGCCATCGAACCCTTCTTCATGCCAGCGCCTCCTTGCCGGCCTGTATCGCCGCTGCGTCGGCCTTCAGCCAGCGTCTGCGGATCTTCAGGGCGCCGTAGGCGAACAGCGCGGCCAGGCCGAACATGCTCAGGTCGAAGCCAGCCAGCACCCAGTCGCCCTCTACCAGGGTAATGCCCAGATGGCGGTCGGTGGTCAGCGCGTTGATCAGCGGAATCAGGCCGTAGGCCGCGACCGCCATCCAGGCCATTTCCAGCCAGGCCTTCCTCAATGGCCGCAGCGCGGCATAGAGGAACAGCCAGCCCCAGGTCAGGAACAGGCAATGCATTTCCCAGGCGGCGCGGTCGGCAATGCCCACCGGCAACAGGCGGTTGGCCCAGAAGTAGGCGGCGACCGCGATCGGCAGGCCGACCAGGGTGCCGGCATTGAGCACCTCCACCAGGCGCAGGCCATAGGCGTCGAACAACGCGGCGCCAGCGTTGCGCTTGAGGTGCTGATTGCGCCGCTTGACCGTCCACAGCACCAGGCCGGTGCCGATCATTCCGCAGCCCAGCAGGCCGGCGACGAGGTACAACCAACGCAGCCACCAGTCGGCGAACAAGCCTTCGTGCAGGCCGACCAGCATGCGGTGAACCTTGCCAGGGCCGTGGGTCTTGTCCGGGTAGACGGTGGGCTGTCCATCGGCTGCGAAGCTGAGCATCACCGGGTCATAGACATTCACCGAGCCCCCCGTGACGCGCTGCACATCGATCCGCGCCGGCTCACCCCTGACCTGGCTGAGGGTCAGGCTGGCCACGCCCTGCCCGGGCCACTGCGCTTCGGCGCGCTGCACCAACTCTTCGAGTGCCACATGGGGCCGGCTGGCAGGCAGGTGCTCGCGCTTGTCGCGGCCGAACAGTTCGTCGATCAGCACGCGCTCCTGCTGTTTGCCGGGGCCGTACAGCGCCGCCGCGCCGGCCGGCATGTAATTGAAGAGGAAGAACACCAGGCCGCTGTAGGTGATCATCAGAAAGAACGGCAGGGCCATCACGCTGATCACGTTGTGCGCATCCAGCCAGGAACGCTGGCCCTTGCCAGGGCGGAAGGTGAAGAAGTCCTTGAAGATCTTCTTGTGGGTGATCACACCGGTGAGGATCGCCAGCAACATCAGCATGGTGCACGCGCCGACGATGTAGATCGCCACGTCGTACGGCAGGTAATGCAGCACGTAGTGCATTTCGTAGAGCGCCGCACCGCCACCGGTTTCACGCGGCTCGACTTCCTGGCGGGGCAGGCCGGTGTGGGCGTTGAGCGTCTCGCTGCCGCGACGGCCATAGTCGTGGCCACGCTCGGGCAGGTCCTCCCAGGCGATCGCCAGGCCCTGTTCGCCACGGGGTCGCAGTGAGGTATGGGGCAGGGTAATGGTCCAGCTCTTGGCATTGCCGGCCACCTGCTCCAGACGGTCGAGCGCGCGCTCGATCATCGGCCCGCGTTCCACGCCGTCCACACGCACCTGCAACGGCCGCTCCGGCTCCATCCAGCGGGTGATTTCATCGTCCACGTAGCCGGCGGTACCGGTCACGAACACGAAGAACAGTACCCAGCCCACCACCAGCCCCGTCCAGGTATGCAACCAGGCCATGGACTGGCGAAATCCCTCTTTCATCGATACACCTTGCCTGCTGCTCCAGACACGATCAGGCCCCCGGCCGTGGGGCGGCTGATCGACGACTGCTGCCGTTGTGCACCGCAAACGGCAGCGTTTCCCTATTAAGACGCACGAGCGTCGCCAAACCCGCAGGTCGACCAGGCAGATTTTTTCCAGCGCACGGACGAGCGGCGTGAAAATCCAGCGCCAGCAGCCTGCCATCATCCGCGTCGCGCTTTTATCAGTCGAGACGGCGCAGCATGCGGGCTGCGCCTTGCTTCGGGTATACTCCCCGGCTTTCTGTCGCAGCCCCAACAGGTGAATTTTTCGTGAGCCAGACAACGCCTGCCGTGCGCACTTTCCAGGACCTGATCCTCGCCCTGCAACAATACTGGGCCGAGCAGGGCTGTGTGGTACTGCAACCCTATGACATGGAAGTGGGCGCCGGTACCTTCCACACCGCCACCTTCCTGCGTGCCATCGGCCCGGAAACCTGGAACGCCGCTTACGTGCAGCCATCGCGTCGCCCCACCGACGGCCGCTACGGCGAGAACCCCAACCGCCTGCAGCACTATTACCAGTTCCAGGTGGTGCTCAAGCCGAACCCGGAAAACTTCCAGGAGCTGTACCTGGGCTCGCTGAAGGCCATCGGCATCGATCCGCTGGTGCACGACATCCGTTTCGTCGAAGACAACTGGGAATCGCCGACCCTCGGCGCCTGGGGTCTGGGCTGGGAAATCTGGCTCAACGGCATGGAAGTCACCCAGTTCACCTACTTCCAGCAGGTCGGCGGCATCGAGTGCTACCCGGTCACCGGCGAGATCACCTACGGGCTCGAGCGCCTGGCCATGTACCTGCAGGGCGTCGATTCGGTCTATGACCTGGTGTGGACCGACGGCCAGTTCGGCAAGGTGACCTACGGCGACGTGTTCCACCAGAACGAAGTGGAGCAGTCGACCTACAACTTCGAACATGCCAACGTCGACAAGCTGTTCGAGCTGTTCGACTTCTATGAAAGCGAAGCCAACCGCCTGATCGAACTGGAACTGCCGTTGCCGACCTACGAGATGGTTCTCAAGGCTTCCCACACCTTCAACCTGCTGGATGCCCGCCGCGCCATTTCGGTGACCGCGCGCCAGCAGTACATCCTGCGCGTGCGCACCCTGGCCCGCGCCGTGGCGCAGAGTTATCTGCAGGCCCGTCGCCGCCTGGGCTTCCCGCTCGCCGCCCCCGATCTGCGTGATGAAGTACTGGCCAAGCTGGAGGCAGCAGAATGAGTGCGCTCGATTTTCTGGTTGAACTGGGCACCGAAGAGCTGCCACCCAAAGCCCTGAAAACCCTGGGCGAATCCTTCCTCGCCGGTATCGAGAAAGGCCTCAAGGCCGCCGGCCTGAGCTACCGTGGCGCGCGCTACTACGCCGCGCCGCGCCGCCTGGCCGTGTTGGTCGAGCAACTGGCCACCGAGCAGCCGGACCGCACCGTCAACCTCGACGGCCCGCCCGTGCAGGCCGCTTTCGACGCCGAGGGCAACCCGACCCAGGCCGCCCTGGGTTTCGCCAAGAAATGTGGCGTGGAGCTGTCGGCCATCGACCAGAGCGGGCCGAAACTGAAATTCAGCCAGCACATTCCTGGCCAGCGCGCCTACACGCTGCTGCCCGGCATCGTGGAAAACTCGCTGAACGAGCTGCCGATTCCCAAGCGCATGCGCTGGGGCGCCCGCAAGACCGAATTCGTCCGCCCGAGCCAGTGGCTGGTGATGCTGTTCGGCGATCAGATCGTCGACTGCGAAATCCTCGCCCAGAAGGCCAACCGCTTCTCCCGCGGCCACCGCTTCCACGCCAACCATGAAGTGCGCATCTCTGCGCCCGCCATGTATGCCCAGGAGCTGCGCGCCGCCTACGTGATCGCCGACGTCGCCGAGCGCCGCGAGCAGATCGCCAAGCGCATCGAACAGCTGGCCGCCGAGCAGCAGGGCAGCGCCATCGTGCCGCCGGCGCTGCTCGACGAAGTCAGCGCCCTGGTCGAATGGCCGGTGCCGCTGGTCTGCTCCTTCGAGGAACGCTTCCTGGAAGTACCCCAGGAAGCACTGATCACCACCATGCAGGACAACCAGAAGTATTTCTGCCTGCTCGATGCAGACGGCAAGCTGCTGCCGCGCTTCATCACCGTGGCCAACGTCGAGAGCAAGGATCCGACGCAGATCATCTCCGGTAACGAGAAGGTCGTGCGCCCGCGCCTCACCGACGCCGAGTTCTTCTTCAAGCAGGACAAGAAGCAGCCGCTGGAAGCCTTCAACCAGCGCCTGGCCAACGTGGTGTTCCAGGCCCAGCTCGGCACCGTTTACGACAAGGCCCAGCGCGTCTCGGCCCTGGCCGGCTTTATCGCCGGACGCATCGGTGGCGACGCCAAGCGTGGCGCCCGCGCCGGCCTGCTGAGCAAGTGCGACCTGGCCAGCGAGATGGTCGGTGAGTTCCCGGAAATGCAGGGCATCGCCGGCTATTACTACGCGCTGAACGATGGCGAGCCGCAAGACGTCGCCCTGGCCCTGAACGAGCAGTACATGCCACGCGGTGCCGGCGCCGAACTGCCGAGCACCCTGACCGGTGCGGCGGTGGCCCTGGCCGACAAGCTCGACACTCTGGTCGGCATCTTCGGTATCGGCATGCTGCCCACTGGCAGCAAGGACCCATACGCCCTGCGCCGTGCCGCCCTGGGCGTGCTGCGCATCCTCATCGAGAAGGGGCTGGAGCTGGACCTGGGCGCCACCGTCGAGTTCGCCGTGCGTCAGTACGGCAGCAAGGTCAAGGCCGCCGGCCTGGCCCCGCAGGTGCTGGAATTCGTCTTCGACCGCCTGCGTGCGCGCTACGAAGACGAAGGCGTAGACGTTTCCGTGTACCAGGCCGTGCGTGCGGTTAACCCCATGTCGCCGCTGGACTTCGACCAGCGCGTGCAGGCCGTGCAGGCCTTCCGCAAGCTGCCGGAAGCCGATGCCCTGGCCGCCGCCAACAAGCGCGTGTCCAACCTGCTGAGCAAGGCCGACGGGCAAGTGGCGAGCAGCATCGAAGCCCATTACTTCGATACACCGGCCGAGTTCACCCTCAACGCCGCGATCCAGAAGGCCGACAACGCCGTGCAGCCGCTGGCGCAGTCGCGTCAGTACCGCGAGGCGCTGGCCCAGCTAGCCTCGCTGCGCGCGCCGGTAGACGCGTTCTTCGAAGCGGTGCTGGTCAACGCCGAAGACCCCAAGGTCCGTGCCAACCGTTACGCGCTGCTGGCGCGTCTGCGTGGCCTGTTCCTGGGCGTCGCCGATATCTCGGTACTGGGTTGACCACCTTGCCCGGCCCACGCAGGGCCGGGCACTAACAGGTTGCTGAAAAACTACTTGCGTTGCTATCGCATCGTTAAAAGCAGGCTCCAAATGCTCATGTACTACTCGTACACTCCGCTTTCTCGCCTGCTTTTGCCTTGCGCTAGCTGCCTCACCTACGTTTTTCAAAAACCTGCGAAGGAACACGCGTGAAGCTGATCATTCTCGACCGCGACGGAGTCATCAATCATGACTCCGACGCCTATATCAAAAGCCTCGAGGAGTGGATTCCGATCCCCGGCTCCATCGAGGCCATCGCCGCGTTGAGCAAGGCGGGCTGGACCGTGGCCGTGGCCACCAACCAGTCCGGCATCGCCCGCGGCTATTACCCGCTGAGCGTGCTGGAAGGCATGCACGCGCGGTTGCGTGAGCTGGTGGCGGAGCAGGGCGGTGAAGTCGGCCTGATCGTGCAGTGCCCCCACGGCCCGGACGACGGCTGCGACTGCCGCAAGCCCAAGCCCGGCATGCTGCGCCAGATCGGCGCGCACTATGATGTGCCGCTCGCCGGCGTGTGGTTCGTGGGTGACAGCGCCAGTGACCTGGAAACGGCGCTCGCCGTCGACTGTCAGCCCGTGCTGGTGAAAACCGGCAAGGGTGAGCGCACCCTGGCCAAAGCCGCTCTGCCAACCGGCACCCTGATATTCGACGACCTGGCGGCCGTGGCTGCCCGGCTTCTCACTTGATAGCGCAGGCACGCCCTGCCACGGTAATCGCTCCCATGTCGCCAGTGCAGTCCCTCAGAACCGTACTCTTCTACCTACTGCTGTCTTCCAGCTCGTTCGTCTGGTGCATTATCAGCGTGTTCGTCGCGCCCTTCCTGCCGTTCCGTGCCCGCTACCGCTTCGTGGTGCAGGCCTGGTGCCGTAGCGCGGTCTGGCTGGCCAAGGTGGTTGCCGGCATCAAGTACGAGGTCAAGGGCGCAGAGAACATTCCTGAGCGCCCCTGTGTGATCCTCGCCAAGCACCAGAGCACCTGGGAGACCTTCTTCCTGTGCGCCTACTTCGAGCCGCTGAGCCAGGTCATCAAGCGCGAGCTGATGTACGTGCCATTCTTCGGCTGGGCGCTGTCCATGCTCAAGCCCATTGCCATCGACCGCAGCAACCCCAAGGCCGCACTCAAGCAACTCGCCCAACAGGGCCGCACGCGTCTGGAGCAGGGCGCCTGGGTGCTGGTTTTCCCGGAAGGCACGCGCATCCCGGATGGCCAGATAGGCAAGTTCTCCCGCGGCGGCACCGCCCTGGCGGTGAACAGCAACCTGCCGGTGCTACCGATTGCCCACAACGCCGGGCAGTTCTGGCCGAAGGACGGCTGGAGCAAGAAACCGGGCGTGGTTCAGGTGGTGATCGGTCCTGCGATGTACGCCGAGGGTGAAGGCCCGCGGGCAATCGCCAACCTCAACGATCGCGTATTCGAATGGGTCAGCCAGGCCCAGTGCCAGATCGGCGCGCTCAGCCCGCAGGCCGAAGCGGTGGAAACGGCCAACGATCTGGCCTGACGCTTTCTGTGGATAACCTGTTGAGCAATTTCCCATTTAATTGAATTTATACGCCCAGGGTACTGATAAATAAGGATTTTTATCGGTACCTATTCTGTCGATAAAGTGGGCATAAGTTTTTGCGCGGCACATGACGATGTTCACGTTGGCATATCGCCTGGCGGGGGCGTAAACGGCTAAGCTGGCGCAAATTATTGCAGAACGTGTTCACAGTCTCGCGAGCTATCGCGGTGCAAGACAAACGGGGGCGAGGAAGCGGAGTTTACTGCGGTAAATGAGCATCTGAAGCCGCGTTTAACGCCGCAGCGCGGACGCACAGCAGGCTGTGGCATGTTCTGAGAAACATGGCGAAACGGAGTTCGTGTTCATGCTTTCGATCTATCAGCTGAAACCCCGCTTTCAGAATCTTCTGCGGCCCCTGGTGCAGCGCCTGTATAACCGTGGCGTCACTGCCAATCAGGTGACGCTCAGCGCCGCCATCGTGTCGGTGCTGATTGGCCTGCTGCTCGCTTTATTCCCCCACCATCTCTGGCTATTTGCGCTGATCCCGCTGTGGATGATTCTGCGTATGGCGCTCAACGCCGTGGACGGCATGCTGGCCCGCGAATTTGGCCAGCAGTCGACCCTTGGCGCCTACCTCAATGAGCTGTGCGACGTGATCGCCGATGCCGCATTGTTCCTGCCGTTCGCCCTGCTGCCTGGCATATCACCGACCCTGCTGGTGGTACTGGTGTTGTTCGCGCTGATCAGCGAGTACGCCGGTGTGATGGGTCCGATGGTTGGCGCCTCACGCCGCTATGACGGCCCTATGGGCAAGAGTGACCGCGCCTTCTGCTTTGGCGTACTGGGCGCAGGCGTGGCCACTGCGCTGTTACCGTTGAGCTGGATCAACCCGATCCTCGCGGTGATCACCGCGCTGCTGCTGTACACGCTGTTCAATCGCGTACGCCAGGGCCTGGCGCAAGCGTCTTCTTCTGCGCAATAGGAATGCCTCGATGACTGAAGTTCGCACCAGCACCTTCACAACCCATGATGGTGTCAGCCTGTTCTATCGCCACTGGCCTGCTGCCGAGACCAGCGCCCGCCGCGCCATCGTGATGTTCCACCGTGGCCACGAACACGGCGGGCGCATGGCCCACCTGGTCGAGGAGCTGGGCCTGCAGGGCTTCGACTTCTTCGCCTGGGACGCCCGTGGCCATGGCGAATCGCCGGGGGAGCGGGGCGACAGCCCGAGCTTCGCCACCAGCGTGCGCGACGTGCAGACCTTTATCGACCATATCGCTGCCGCCTATGGCATCGACACCGGGGACATGGTGGTGCTGGCCCAGAGCGTCGGCGCCGTGGTGGTCTCCACCTGGGCCCACGACTACGCACCGAAAATCCGCGCCATGGTACTCGCCTCGCCGGCGTTCAAGGTCAAGCTGTATGTACCTTTCGCTCGCCCGGGCCTGAAGCTGATGCGCGCCTGGCGCGGCAACTTCTTCGTCAACAGCTACGTGAAAGCCAAGTTTCTCAGCCACGACCCGCAGCGCATCGCCTCGTTCGAGGCCGACCCGCTGATCAGCCGGCCGATTTCGGTGAACATGCTGCTGGGTCTTTACGACGCTGCCGAACGGGTGGTGGCCGATGCCCAGGCCATTCAGATTCCCACCCAGCTGCTGATCTCCGGCAGCGATTTCGTGGTGCATCGCAAACCCCAAGAGCAGTTCTTCGCGCGCCTGGGCAGCCTGGACAAGGAAATGCACATCCTGCCCGGGTTCTTTCACGACACCCTGGGTGAGCGCGACCGCGCCCACGCGCTGGCCCGCATTCGCCGCTTCGTACTGGAAGCCTTCGAGCAGCCGCTGCAGCGTCCCTCACTCCTGGATGCCGATCGCCTCGGCTGGAGCTGCGCCGAGGCCGAAGAGCTGGCGGCGCCGCTACCAAAAAACTCCCCGCGCGATCTTTACTGGCGCGCTACCCGAGCCGGCATGCGCCTCGGCAGCAGCCTTTCGGCCGGTGTGAAGCTGGGCTTCGAGACCGGCTTCGACTCGGGCAGCACGCTGGATTATGTGTACCGCAACACGCCGACCGGCAGCTCGCCGATTGGCCGGCTGATCGACCGCAACTACCTGAACTCCATCGGCTGGCGGGGCATTCGCCAGCGCAAGGTGCACGCCGAGGAACTGCTGCGCCTAGCCATTGGCAAGTTGCGCGAGCAAGGCCTCCCAGTGCGCATCGTCGACATCGCTGCCGGCCATGGTCGCTACATTCTCGAAGCGCTGGAGCAGGGCAGCGACAAGCCGGATTCGATCCTGCTGCGCGACTACAGCGACATCAACGTGCGTGACGGCTCGGCATTGATCGAGCAGAAGGGCCTGAGCAGCATCGCTCGCTTCGTCAAAGGCGACGCCTTCGACAAGGCCGATCTGGCAGCGCTGGATCCCAAACCGACCCTGGCGGTGGTTTCCGGCCTTTATGAACTGTTCGCCAGCAACGCGATGGTCAGCGATTCGCTGGCCGGTCTGGCGGCGGCCGTGGAAGAGGGCGGTTACCTGATCTACACCGGCCAGCCCTGGCACCCGCAGCTGCAACTGATCGCCCGCGCGCTGACCAGCCATCGCGGTGGCGAGGCCTGGGTGATGCGCCGGCGCAGCCAGGCGGAGATGGACCAATTGGTCGAGGCGGCCGGCTTTCGCAAGGTCACCCAGCGTATCGACGAATGGGGCATTTTCAGCGTGTCCCTGGCGCAGCGGGTGTCCTGATGACGCCCGCCGCGGTCATCCGGGAACCCGGATTGTGGAAGCGCGGCGTTCTCTGGCTGCTGCTGCTCGCGCCGTTGTTCTTCGGCACCTACGGCTTTGCCAATGGCTACACCGCACAGCGCGATGACGTCGTCAGCCTGGTGTTCGGCTGGGAACGGCAGATTCCCCTGTGGCCATGGACGATCATTCCCTACTGGTCCATCGACCTGCTCTACGGCCTGTCCTTCCTGCTGCCGGCGACCCGCGGCGAGATGGATCGCCACGGTTTGCGGCTGGTCACCGCCCAGGTGATCTGCATCACCTGCTTCCTGCTCTGGCCGTTGCGCTTCAGCTTCGATCGCCCGGAACTCGATGGCCTGTTCGGCCTGCTGTTCGATGTGCTGATGGGCTTCGACAAACCCTTCAATCAGGCGCCTTCACTGCATATCACCCTGCTGGTCGTGCTGTGGGCATGCTTTGCCCATTACGCGAGCGGGCTGTGGAAGATGATCCTGCACTTCTGGTTCTTTCTGATCGGCCTGTCGGTGCTGACCACCTGGCAACACCATTTCATCGACGTGCCGACAGGCCTGCTCGCCGGCTTCCTGTGCCTGTGGCTGTGGCCCAGCGAAGGGCGCAGCCCGCTGTTTGCCTGGCGCCTGGCCCGCGATCCTAAACGCTGGCGGCTGGCTCTGCGCTACGCCTTTGGCGCAGCCCTGTGTAGCGCGCTGGCAATCCATTTCGGCGGCACGGCACTATGGCTGCTGTGGCCGGCGTTGTCGCTGCTGATGGTGGCACTGAACTACGCACTATTCGGCGCCAAGGGTTTTCAGAAGCGTGCCGATGGCCGCCTCAGCGCCGCCAGTACCTGGCTGCTCGCGCCTTATCTGGCCGCCGCCTGGATCAACTCCCGCGCCTGGACGCGCAACCACCCGCAGCCCGATGAAGTCGCTGACGGCGTGTGGCTCGGTCGCATTCCCGGCCGCGGAGAAGGACAGGCCTTCGCCGCTATCGCCGACCTCTGTGCCGAGCTGCCGTGCCGCGTCCAAGGCCAGGTTTACCGCGAACTGGCCAGCCTCGATCTGATCGCGCCGAGCAGCGAACACTGTCTGCAGGCGGCTGCGGCCATCGAAGACCTGCGGCGCCACGGGCCCGTGCTGGTGTGCTGCGCCCTGGGCTATTCGCGTAGCGCCACCGCCATCGCCGCCTGGCTGCTGCACAGTGGCCGCTGCAGGAGCGTCGCAGAGGCCGTTTCGACGCTGCGCCAGGCTCGCCCACAGGTCGTACTGGGAAGCGCTCATTTGCAGGCGCTGGAAGGCCTTGCAGCGCCCTCGTTATCCACAGACGGAGGCGTGCTGCATGGCCAGTGAGATGCACCTCAGTTTGATCGCCGCCATGCTGCGCCGCGGTAAGCCCCTTGACCGCGCTTCCAGCGCCCTGAGTCTGTTGGCGCTGGTCATCGGCCTGGGGCCGCTGCTTGGCTTCATGGCGCTGAGTACGGGCGCGGCGGTGTGCATCGCGCTCCTGGTCTGCGGGCTGATCCAGAAGTACTACGCGCTGCGCGTCGCCCTCGATGCCGAGTTGTTCGCCAGCCTGGCCGATGCTCCCGAGCAGCTACAGCGGCGTACCGCCGAGCTGGATCAGGCGCTGCTCTGGCTGGGCCGCAAAGCCGAGCCGGCACACTCCTGGGAACAACGCAGCCAGGGCGCTCTGCGTCTGCTGCGCCTGCAGGCACTGTGGCTGGGCCTGCAGCTGCTGGTCGCTCTGGTGGCCATCGTGCTGATGCCGTGGCTTTCACATATTCGATTCGGATAAGGACTTCATCATGCTCGCCTCGCTGGTCGCCTTTCTCATCACTTCAGGTGCGCGCTTGCTCACCGGTGCCCGCGCCCTGTGGCTCGGCAGCACCGCACAGCCGGTACAACGCATCTACTACGCCAACCACAGCAGCCACGGCGACTTCGTGCTGCTATGGGCATCGCTGCCCGCCGAGCTGCGCAAGCGCACCCGCCCGGTGGCAGGCTCCGACTACTGGATGAAGGGCGCACTGCGCAGCTTTCTGATTCAGCGCGTGTTCAACGGCGTGCTGGTCGATCGCCAGCGCAGCGACCCCAGCGCCAACCCGCTGCAGGCGATGCTCGACGCGCTGGGCGAGGGCGATTCGCTGATCGTCTTCCCCGAAGGCACCCGCAATCTGGAAGAAGGCCTTCTGCCGTTCAAGAGCGGCCTCTACCACCTGGCCAAGGCACGCCCGGATGTCGAGGTGATTCCGGTGTGGATCGCCAACCTCAACCGGGTGATGCCTAAAGGCCGAGCGTTGCCGTTACCCCTGCTGTGCACCCTGAATTTCGGCGCGCCGCTGGGCATGGGCGAGGGGGAGGGCAAAGACGCCTACCTCGAACGCGCCCGCGGCACCCTGCTGGCCCTGGCACCCGAGGAGGCTTGAGATGGATCGCAATACCCTGCTGCTGTTCGCCGGTATCGGTGGCCTGCTGTTACTCGCCAGCCTGATCGGCTGGTTGCTGAAACTGCGTGCCGGCCCGGGCCCCCATTCAGTCATCGACAACCTCAACGCGCGTATCAACGCCTGGTGGGTGATGGTCGCGGTGATCGGCTTCGCCTTTCTGTTCGGCTACACCGGGGTGGTGGTGCTGTTCTACTGCGTGTCGTTCTACGCCCTGCGCGAATTCATGACGCTTACGCCCACCCGGCGCAGCGACTACCCGGCACTGGTTGCCGCCTTCTATTTCGCGCTGCCGATGCAGTACCTGCTGATCGGTATCGGCTGGTACGGTCTGTTCGCCATCTTCATTCCGGTCTACGTGTTCCTGCTGCTACCGATCCTGTCGTCCCTAGGCGGCGACACCACGCGTTTTCTCGAACGCACGTCCAAGGTGCAGTGGGGCCTGATGATAGCGGTGTACTGCATTTCCACCGTGCCCGCGCTACTGACCCTGGAGATTGCCGGCTATGAGGGCCGCAACCTGCTGCTGATCGCCTGGCTGGTGATCGTCGTGCAGATCTCCGACGTGCTGCAGTACGTGTGCGGCAAGCTGGCTGGCAAGCGCAAGATCGCGCCCAATCTGTCGCCGTCCAAGACCGTGGAAGGCTTCTTCGGCGGCGTGGCCCTGGCCACGCTGGTCGGCGCCTCGCTGTACTGGATCACCCCGTTCGCCTTTTGGCAGGCCGCCCTGTTCGCCCTGCTGGTGTGCCTGCTCGGCTTCGCCGGCGGCCTGGTGATGTCGGCAATCAAACGCGACCGCGGTGTGAAGGACTGGGGCCACATGATCGAAGGCCACGGCGGCATGCTCGACCGCCTCGATTCGGTATGCTTCGCCGCACCGGTGTTCTTCCATATGGTGCGTTACTGGTGGGGCTAAGAAAGAACTCCGCTTTGCCGTATTAAAGTTCTACGGCTTATTAACTAACGATCTTCGACTTACAGTAGATCTCGGAGCCCGCGCTGCAGTGAGGATTTGAGCGCTGAATCACTGGCTACAAGACGATAAAGCTCAAGATCCTGGCGGCGGCGTATCAACATCACTTCATCGAAAATCTTCTCGAAGGCCAGTGAACGATGATCTTCGTCCTGGCTCTTTCGATACTTGTTTTCAAAGTCCGGGTGTTCCTGAATGCCCTTGAGGATGCTGAGAAATTTCACCCGCTTTTCCTCGGTGGTCACACCCCAACCCTGGAACCAGCGCTCGTTGAAGGTGTGGATGATCTCATCCAGCGGATCCTTGTCCTCGTCCCCACCATGTACCCCACGCGGGTTGGGGTTCGCCGGATCCAGTTCGGTGTCCGCCTCATCCAGCACGATCTGATGGTTGAGCTTGACCCGCTCCAGCCCGTAGGACGCCAGATCGACTGAGTTGAGCAGGGCATCGATCTCATCAGCGTCCTTGTCCTGCACCTTGAGCTTGGGAATCAGGAACTTGAGGAACCAGAACAGCTTTTCCCAGGCAACGATCTCATACGGCATGATCGAAGCCATCTGGCCATAGATCTTCACGAACTGCTTGGCCTTGATCTTGAAGTCGATCTTGGCCTCTTCCTCCAACGCCAGCTCATGGTCGAAGCGTTCGACGGCAACATCGATCAGCACACCTAGCTGGCCCGCCTCGACATTGTCGAAATATTGCCTGGCGAACGCCTCCACCTCGGGCCATTCATACACGCCTACCTCATCGAGCTGATCCTTGAGCTCGTGCAACACATTGATGTCCGTCGCGCACGACAGGCTGGTCGCGGTGTAGAACGGATCGAAGGATTGTTTGATGGCATCCACTTCATTGAAGAAGTCGAGCACGAACAGATCCTCGGTTTTCTTACCCCATTTGGGCGCCGAGCGATTGAGGCGCGACAGCGCCTGTACGGCAATTACGTCCTGCAGTTTCTTGTCCACGTACATGGCGCACAGCTTGGGCTGGTCGAAACCGGTCAGGTATTTGTTGGCCACCACCAGCAGGCGGTATTCCTCGGTGTCGAACCGATCTCGCGTATCGCCCTCGGGAAAGCCATTGATCTGCGCTTCGCTGTACTCGATACCGTCGACCAGCTTCTCCCCGGAAAAAGCAATCAGCGCCTTGAACGGCTTACCGCGCTCCGCCAGCAGGCGGCTGATGGCCTTGTGGTAGCGCACGGCCGCCTCGATGTTCTGGGTGATGATCATGCCCTTGGCCTGACCTTTGAGCTTCTTCGGCGTGACGACCTGATCGATGAAGTGCTCCAGCATGATCTCTGCCTTGGCATCGATGGTCTGCTGGTCGCGCTCGACATAGGCACGCAGCTTCTTTTGCGCCTTCAGCTTGTCGAACAGCGGGTTGTCCTGAATAGATTTCTTGATCTCGTAATAACTGCGATAGGTGGTGTAATTGGCCAACACGTCAAGGATGAAGCCCTCCTCAATGGCCTGCTTCATCGAATACAGGTGGAAGGGCTCGAAACGACCATCGGCCTGCTGCTCGCCGAACTTCTCCAGCGTGCTGTTCTTCGGCGTGGCGGTGAAGGCGAAGTAGGAGGCATTGCCACGCATCTTGCTCTTCTTGATGGCGCTGAGAATCTTCTCCTGCGTGTCATCCAGCTCGTCGCCACCCATCACCCGATTCATCGTTCCGTGGGCGCTGCCATCCTGCGAGCTATGCGCCTCGTCGATGATCACGGCGAAGCGCTTGCCCGCCATGTCGTCGATGCCATCGACGATCACCGGGAACTTCTGGATGGTGGTGATGATGATGCGCTTGCCCTGCTCCAGGGCCTGCTTGAGATCGGCGGACTTCAGCGCCGGTGCGACGATGTTCTTCACCTCGGAGAACTCGCGGATGTTCTCGCGCAACTGCTTGTCCAGCAGGCGGCGGTCGGTCACCACGATCACCGAGTCGAACAACGGCTCGCTCAACGCCCGCGCGCCAGCGACCGCCAATGAGGCCGGGTAGGTTTCGATCAACTGATAAGCCGCCCAGGTAATGGAGTTTGACTTACCCGAGCCCGCCGAATGCTGGATCAGATAACGCTGCCCCACGCCATGCTCGCCGGCGTGCTTCACCAGGCGGCGCACCACATCGAGCTGGTGATAGCGCGGGAAGAACAGCGTGCGCTTGGCCAGCGGTGTCTTGCTACTGCCATCCATGCGCACGAAATGCTGAATGATGTTGGCAACGCTCTCACGGCTGAAAATTTCGCGCCACAGATAGGCGCTGCGATGCCCGTCAGGGTTCGGTGGGTTGCCGGCACCGTGGTTGTGCCCCTTGTTGAACGGCAGAAAGAAGGTCGCGGCGCCCGCCAGCCGGGTGGTCATGTAGACCTCATCGGTGTCCACCGTCATGTGTACCAGACAACGGCCAAACTGCAGCAGCGGCTGGCTACTGTCACGCTCCTGCTTGTATTGCCTCTGGCCGTGATAGCGGGCTGTCTGCCCCGTCCAGGGATTCTTCAGCTCCAACGTGGCGAAGGGCAGGCCGTTGATGAAGAGCACCATATCCAGCTCTTCCAGGGTGTTGCTCAGGGAGTAACGCACCTGGCGCGTGCTGCTGAAGATATTGGCGGCGAACTGCTGCTTGATTCGTTGCGAGCTATTGGCCAGCGGCGCCGGGTACATCAGGTCGAGGTGTACATCGTCGATGGCCAGGCCGCGCTTGAGCAGGTGCAGCACGCCGTACTTGCTCACCAGGCGGTCGAAACGCTCCAGGATGCGCAAATCCCAATCGGTGTAGCGCTGCTTGAGGCAGTCCAGCGCTTCGCTCTGGCTGTCCTGCAGAAACTGCCAGAGCACACGGGTATCGACCGCATAGCGGGCATTGAAATCCTGGGCGCGCCCGAGGCGATAGCCATGGTTGGCACTGAAGGGCTGCTCGGCGGCACCCTCGCGAACAGCCGCCAACTCTTCCAGGCAGGTGCCGGTCAGATACTTCTCGATGCTGGCTTCCAGCGCCCGTTCGTTGGTCTTGCTTACCATGCCGGCTTCCTTGTGCCTGTCCTTCTTGCCTGCGCCAGGCTAGCCCGGCGCGGGGTACAAATGTCTAAACCATTTGGCCAGGAAGGGCTTAGACATTTGCCATCACCTACCTGAACTGCCACTAACCCACTGATTTATCTGGCATCGCAGCCAGTAGCGGAGCTGGCTGAGCGCCTGCCGAATGTCTAACGAATCGGCTTATTCGTCCAGCGCTAGACATTCAGTCAAATGGCCGGCAAATGAGCGACAGGCCGGCAAGCGCCTAAAACCGGGGCCTTTGGCCTGATTTCCCTGTCGCCAAGAGTGCGCCAGTCAAATGACCGTCAAATGAGATCGGTCAGGCCCAGCAAGGCACATAACGATAAGCCTTGCGGTTGGCAGCCGGATCATACAAACGGATCAACCCCGCCTCGATGGTCTGCTTGATGATACGGCTGACCATGGCGCTATTGCCTTCGTCGATTTGGAAGCGCTGACGCAACGAGGTGTTGTTCATCGGTTCGCGATTCACGTACTTCAGGCAACAGTGCTGGTAGCAGGCACGAATACGATCCTCCTGGCCCATGTCGCGGTAGTCCTGATGGGCGAACAGAACCACGCGGGTGTGTTCGTCGGTCTGCTCGAAGATCGGCGCCGGTAGCTGGTACAGCTCGGTCTGCGCCACCACCTTGTCGATGCCGCTGCCACGTTCCTCACAGATGCCGATGCGGCGCATGAAGGAGGCCAGCCCTTCGTTACGGCTGCGCGGCGGGCTGTCGAGAAAGCGCTGCGGGTCGACCAGCGGCACGCCAGGGTTGGTGATTTCCAGGCGGCGCTCGAACAGCTCGATCATCGGCCCGGTGCCGCTCAGGTTGAAGTCCTGGTGGATGATGGCGTTGGCCACCAGCTCACGCAGGGCCAGCTCCGGGTACATCGGCACTTCCTGGCGGAACGCCTTGCCGATTTCCTCGTTGGCCGGCAGCAGGGTTTTCAGGGTGTCGATCAAGCCCTCGAAGCCCAGGGCATAGCCCTTGTTGCCAGTCAGCTCGCGCAGGGTTTCCAGCTTGCCGTTGCCCTTGTAGTGGATCAGCCGCACGGCCTTGCGCCCTAACACTGGGAAGTCCTGCAGACGCTTGGCGAAGAGGATCGCGCCCAGGTTGCAGATATGCCATTGCCCGCTGTCACTGCGCTGGATCATACGATCGGCAGCCAGCGCAGCGAGGATCGCCTCGCGCCCTTCCGGCAGAGGCTGATGGGTAAGGTCGAAGTAGGCCGAATAGTCGAGCAGCTTGAGCACCTGGTCGATGCCAAGATTCTGCGCGGCCAGTTGCTGCTCGAAGGGCACGCGGTCGAACACGCGCCAGAGCGCCCGCTCCTTTTCCGGAAACTCGCGCAGCTTCTTCTTGTAGGAGCCGACGCGGATATATTCCACGCCATCGAACTGCACCGGGGTATGGCGAGCCGCCTGAACTTCCATAATCACCACCGGCAGCCCCTCGGCAGCGACGAACTCGAAGAAGCGGAAGTGGATCTTCGGCGCGGTCTTCTGCAACAACCAGCTTTCCAGCTCCTGCTGCTTATGGCGTGCGGTGGAGGGCTTGAAGGCGGTGCCGGTTACGGCATGGCTGGTATCGTCGATACCCCACAGCAGGTAACCGTATTCCTTGCCGAGCAAGGCAGCAGCATTGGCCAGGGCTGAGATGTATTCGCCAATCAGCGGAACATCGTCGTTATCCTGCTTGAACTCCACCCACTCGGTTTCCTGCGGCAGCGCGCACAGCTCCCGCAACAGCGATTGCAGATAGCTCAGATCGCGCTCCACGCTCATCAGGCGATCTCCCGTTCCTCGATCTCGGTTGGCTCCACCACACCCGGCACCTTGATCTTGCCGGTCACGGCGCTATTGATCAGGGTGGCCTTGTATTCCTTGAGCTTGGTGATTTGTTGTTGCAGCAGCTCGATACCTCTTGCAATAAGAGTGCTCTGTGCGTCCACATGAGCGACGATCTTTTCTTGCTCGTCCCTAGGAGGCAAAACCACTAAGGCATTTTTCACATCATCAAGCCCCAAACCTTGCTTGAGGCCGTACTGTTCGAGAAAGAAGTAAGTCTGCCCAACAGTCGAATGAAGAGTAAGCGCCAAGTACCTAGGCACAACAGTCTCAACCGGTCGAATCAGCGCCAAATGTTGATTAATGTACACCTCTCGCCCATCAATAAACTCGGCAATAGCGGCCTTCCCTGTTTTTGCGCCAGTAATACAGACCACTACATCGTTGCCTCTTAGTCGTGTACGCAGCCCTTCCGCACCAAGACAGGGATTAACCCTAACTGCCGAATTCCATTCAACTGCCATATCTTCATTAAGATCACCGCTTTGTAAAAAGTAAGCTCCGCTCTCAGAAAAGAAATCTGACCAACCTCGAGGCCCAGAGGTGATAAAGCTTGAGAGATGCTTAACTTTTTGCAAACTCCAGTGCGCCGGAATCTCGCCAATCCATTCAATACCGGAATCCTGCATGAGTGCATGCGGATCAAGGCCTCGGGTTACGGCCTGCTGGATCAGTATCTGCTTGCGCTCTTTAAGCCGTTCGATCTGGCGCTCTTTGATCTGTATAGCTTGGCTTACATCAACAAGCTTACGATCCAAGTAATCCGAAATTAGTGCCTGTTCAGCGATTGGCGGCAGCCAAACAGAAGGCTCTTTAAGAATGCTCTTCGTAATGCTGTATACCTTTACGCCTTTAACAGCACGCCTGATTTGATCCCTGAAGGCGACAGAGTCCAACATATAAGCTAGATAGCGCTTGGCGCAGCTACCAATAGGCCTGGCAACAATAGTGTGGTAACCGGCAAAAACTAATTCACCACCCGTTAATTGCGAGAAATTCCCTGAACCCTCAATATCTTCAGAGGTATCAGCAAATACAAAGTCACCAACGCGCAGAAGAGAGCCGGGATTATCCTTTAGAAACTCCTCGCGCACGCACTTCAATGCATTGTTTTCTGGATTAACTTCGAAGCCAAATCGCGAATGAACATCTCCATAGTTGATGCATGGAACCCCGACATCTTGAAGATCGTCCTTGGTTATATTAAGCCCCTTGCCAAAGGAAAACAGATTGCGAAATCTTGATATTTTCCAATGCTGTGGGATAACGCCTAATGACTCAACACCAGAGTCCTTAAGTAGCTCATAGCAATTGCTGTCGGAGGCCACATCAACCATTGGCCACCCCCGATACATCCTTCACTTCCAGCCCCAAAATCTCCGCAATCAACCCCTCCGCCTGCTGCTCCAGCGCCACGATTTCCCGCGCCACCTCTTCCATGCTGCGCAGTGGCTGATGCTTGTAGAAGTATTTATTGAAGCTGATCTCGTAGCCGATCTTTACCGACTCCAGATTGATCCAGGCCTCTGCCACATGGGGCTGCACTTCGGCCTTGAAGAAGCGGTGGATGGAATCGGCCAGCGGGATGCTTTCGCTGTCGCGCAGGTCGCTGTTGGGCTCGTAGGTGATAAATTCGCCGGCCTTATCGCTCGGGTAGTAACCGAAATCCGGTAGGTCGACTTCATTGCAGCCAAGGCGGCCGAGCAGCGTAGCCAACTCGGCGCGGTCGAACTTCTCCACCTTGCGGATGACCTTGGCAGCGTTCTCGTCGTACCAGCTCACGGCATTGAGCACCTGGTTGCGCTCGCTGGCGGCGAGCTTGATGCCGGCGTCCTTGCCCAGTTGCTTGAGCACCTTGTCCACCAATTTGGCGAACAGGTTGAAGTCGTCATATTCCTCTTGGCCGATGGCCTGCATCAGGTAGTTGGCCACGGTGACCAACAGCGATTGCTTGGCCCAGGTCTCCAGGCTCAGCAGCTTCTTGCGTTGCTTGGTGTTGAGCTCCAGGCCTTGCTCTTCGCACCAGGCGAGAATGGCCTTTTCGTGCTGGGCCAGGGTGTCGTCCTGGTACACCGCTTCGCCCCATTGCTGGTAAATCCACTGCATGGGTTCGCGCAGAGCCTTGTCGAAGCGCAGGGTCTCGATGCGCTCGGCACTGAACTGCGCCTTGCGCCGGTCTGGCCGCTCGATGCTGACCTTGTGGTAGCCGAAATCGCGGTTTTCGAATACCTGCGCGGCAATGCCGTCGCCACCGGCCGGGCGGTCGATGCTGGCGAGGTCAAGGTAGGTCTGGGTGATTTGCTCGATATGTTCGGGGGCGAACTCGCAGTTCTTGTTGCCGAGGTTCTTGCGCAGTTTGCGGTAGAGCAGGCTGGCGTCGATCAGTTGCACCTTGCCCTGGCGCTGCGCCGGTTTGTTGCTCGACAGCAGCCAGATATAGGTGGTGATGCCGGTGTTGTAGAACAGGTTGTTGGGCAGCTGGATGATGGCGTCGAGCAGGTCGTTCTCGATCAGGTGGCGGCGGATGTTGCTCTCGCCGCCGCCAGCGTCGCCGGTGAACAGGCTGGAGCCGTTATGTACCGAGGCGATGCGCGAGCCGAGGCCGCTGTCGCCTGGCGCCTTCATCTTGCTGACCATTTCCATGAGGAACAGCAGTTGGCCGTCGCTGGAGCGCGGGGTGGCGTCCTGCACCTCAAGGTGGCCCCAGTAGTTACGCAGGGCGACCTTGAAGCGCGGGTCGATGATTTCGCTGCCGTCCTTGATGAATTTTTGCTCGCTGGCCCAGCTCTTGCCGTAAGGTGGGTTGGACAACATGAAGTCGAAGCGGCTGCCGGCGAACTCGTCCACCGACAGGGTGGAGCCGGGGCGGATGTTGGCCGGGTTATTGCCCTTGATCATCATGTCCGACTTGCAGATGGCATAGGTCTCGTCGTTGATTTCCTTGCCGTACAGGTGGACGTCGCGCGTGGTGCCTTGCGCGGGGTACTTCTCCTCGATGAAGTTCTGCGACTCGGTGAGCATACCGCCGCTGCCGCAGGCCGGATCGTAGATGGTCATGACGTTGGGCAGGCGATCCTTGATCGGGTCGAAGACCAGATGGGTCATCAGCTCGATCACTTCACGCGGGGTGAAGTGTTCGCCAGCCTCTTCGTTGTTCTCTTCATTGAACTTACGGATCAGTTCCTCAAAGACGTAACCCATGCCCAGGTTGCTCAGAGCCGGCAGGCGGTTGCCCTTGGGGTCTTCCGCGTCTGCAGGGGTTAGGTTGATATAGGGCGAGGTGAACTTCTCCAGCACGTCCAGCAGCACGTCCTTGCTGGCCATGTGGCGCACCTGGGCCTTGAGGTTGAAGCGGCGGATGATGTCCTTGACGTTGTTGCTGAAGCCATCGAGGTATTCCTCGACGTTAGCCTGGAGAATCTGCTGGTTGTTGGTGGCGGTCTTGTACAACTGGCTCAGCGTCCAGTTGCTGATGTTGTAGAACACGTAGCCGGATGCCGCGCGCAGGGCACTATCGTCCAACTCGGTAGTGCTCATGGCACTGCGCTGGAAGGCCAGCTCTTCCATCACCTTGGGCTTGGTCGGCTCCAGCAGGGCATCCAGACGACGCAGCACCACCATGGGCAGGATGACGTCGCGGTACTTGCCGCGCACATAGACATCGCGCAGGCAGTCGTCGGCAATCGACCAGATGAAAGAAACCAGTTTGTTGTGGACCGCGTGGTTCACTTAGAGAACTCCGTATCAAATGCGGGTAAAACAAACGTCTAGCCTACTTAGCTTTCCGCCAGAGCTGGCAATTTAGCCAAATATTATTCCGCGCTTTGTCGCTTTCGCAGCTGAAATGCGTAGATCGAAGACGTAGTTTTGATGTGGGATATGAAATCAAAAGGCCCGATACTTATCGGGCCTTTTGATTACGAAGCGATCTCTATCAAACGTCGAGGTTCGACACCGCCAGGGCGTTGGTCTCGATGAAGTCGCGGCGCGGTTCCACTTCGTCGCCCATCAGGGTGTTGAAGATCTGGTCCGCGGCGATGGCGTCTTCGATGCGCACCTTGAGCATGCGGCGCACTTCCGGGTCCATGGTGGTTTCCCACAGCTGGTCCGGGTTCATCTCGCCAAGACCTTTGTAGCGCTGGATGCTGTGGCGCTTGGTGCTCTCGGTCATCAGCCAGTTCAAGGCTTCCTTGAAGGTGGTGACCGGCTTCTTGCGCTCGCCACGCTGCACGTAGGCACCTTCTTCCAGCAGACTGTTCAGCTGGTCGCCCAGGCTGGTGACGGTCTTGTAATCGTTGCTGGTGAAGAAGTCACGGTTGAAGGTGATGTAGCTGGAGTTGCCGTGGGAGATCATCTCGACCTCGGGCAGCCACAGGTGGCGCTCGGTGTCTTCGCGCAGGCTGGTCTTGTAGGCCAGGCCGGAGCGATCCATGGTCTTCAGGCGGGCATCGAACTTCAGGCGCCAGGCTTCCATGACGTCGCGGTTGGCGAGCATGTCCTGGGTCACGCCTTCGAGGTAGACGAAGTGCTCGGTGATCTCTTCCGGGTACAGACGCGACAGTCGCTTGAGGGTCTTCATCACCGTGCGGTAGTCACCGACCAGCTTCTGCAGGGACTCACCGGACAGGCCCGGGGCTGCTTCGTTGACGTGCAGGCTGGCGTCTTCCAGGGCCGATTGGGTCATGTATTCCTCCATGGCCTCGTCGTCCTTGATGTACTGCTCCTGCTTGCCCTTCTTGACCTTGTACAGCGGCGGCTGGGCGATGTAGATATAGCCGCGCTCGACCAGCTCCGGCAGCTGACGGAAGAAGAAGGTCAGCAGCAGGGTACGGATGTGCGAACCGTCGACGTCAGCATCGGTCATGATGATGATGTTGTGGTAGCGCAGCTTGTCGATGTTGTATTCCTCGCGGCCGATGCCACAACCCAAGGCGGTGATCAGCGTGCCGACCTCCTGGGAGGAAATCATCTTGTCGAAGCGTGCCTTCTCGACGTTGAGGATCTTGCCCTTGAGCGGCAGGATCGCCTGGGTCTTGCGGTTACGGCCCTGCTTGGCAGAACCGCCCGCGGAGTCACCCTCCACGATGTACAGTTCGGAAAGGGCAGGGTCCTTTTCTTGACAGTCGGCCAATTTGCCTGGCAGGCCGGCGATATCTAGCGCGCCCTTGCGGCGGGTCATTTCACGGGCCTTGCGCGCCGCCTCACGGGCACGGGCAGCGTCGATCATCTTGCCGACCACGGCCTTGGCTTCGTTCGGGTGCTCGAGCAGGAAATCGGCGAAGTATTTGCCCATCTCCTGTTCCACCGCGGTTTTCACCTCGGAGGAGACCAGCTTGTCCTTGGTCTGGGAGCTGAACTTGGGATCCGGCACCTTCACCGAGATGATCGCGGTCAGGCCTTCACGGGCATCGTCACCGGTGGTCGAGACCTTGTGCTTCTTGGCCAGGCCTTCCTGCTCGATATAGTTGTTCAGGTTACGGGTCAGCGCCGAGCGGAAGCCGGCGAGGTGGGTACCACCGTCACGCTGCGGAATGTTGTTGGTGAAGCACAGCAGGTTCTCGTTGAAGCTATCGTTCCACTGCAGAGCGACTTCCACGCCCACACCGTCATCACGCTGAACGTTGAAGTGGAACACCTGGTTGACCGCATTCTTGTTGACGTTCAGGTACTCGACGAACGCACGCAGGCCACCTTCGTATTTGAACAGCTCTTCCTTGCCAGTGCGTTCATCCTTGAGCAGGATGCCGACGCCGGAGTTCAGGAACGAGAGTTCACGCAGACGCTTGGCGAGGATGTCCCAGCTGAAATGGATGTCGGTGAAGGTTTCTTCGGAGGGTTTGAAGTGAA
>Ga0209370_1001019_pt1 | contig 28119 bp, 33 predicted proteins | sample AgamicAtPrz_FD_187164 | JGI IMG/M metagenome (GOLD analysis project Ga0209370, IMG submission 187164) | Agave microbial communities from Guanajuato, Mexico - At.P.rz (SPAdes) (version 2) | ecosystem: Host-associated > Plants > Phyllosphere > Phylloplane/Leaf | place: Guanajuato, Mexico... | reverse complement strand
CGTGATGCTTGCGGTCGATGAGACGGAAATGCCTCTCGCTGAAGGCGACTGAGAGACGAAGCCCACCCGGGATGGCTACTGGTGACCAGCCGTGAGGATGGCCTCGTGTATTTCGGGCTAGGCCCGGCAGGTGTGGTGCGCTCCCCTGCACCATTCTGAGCCACAAGCGCAGCACTGCTGACGACGCCAATCGGGAATCCAACGGCAGCAGTCGCCTTGAAGCCAACTGTTCAGTGCAAGCATCGGTAAAACTTCTGGAGATCGTCACACCGGTATGACATAAACCGCTGAAGCAGCGCGTAAATTGAATTTGGTGGGCCCCGTGCTGTGACTGTGTACAGGGAGCGCAAGGAGTTCGCCGATGAAAGTCATCCCTCAATGGTCGTACAGTATGAGCGTGCGCGACCCTGTACTGGATGCGCAGCATATTGAGCTGCTGGAGTTGTGCCGCGCGGTGCAAGACATGGCTCAGCATGGCCGACAAAAGAGCGACCTGTGTGCGTGGCGGCTAGAAGAGATCGTTCATGCTTTACGCAAGCACGACCAGCTCGAGATCAACAGGCTGCTGGACCGGGGGGAGCGTTTGTCAAAACAACAGCGCATCAATCGCGCAAATGCCCTGCTGCAACTCGAAGAGTTAGCTCTCGCCGCGCCATTGCACGACATGCCCCTGACGAAGCTCCAAACCCTACTCTGTGGCTGGATTCAACACCACTTGCACTAACGATAGTAGGTGGTACATCGCTCGCAATGTGGCAGGAATTCCCGCCACATTTCACACCTAAAATTTAGGACGCTTTAGCTGCTTTTTTGGACTTCGCCGACACTTTGCGAGGGTTAGGAGCCACCTCTTGTGTCTTGACAGGGCGTCCCGTCTTGATCGAAGGCACAGCCTCCAAAGCCGCAAGCAGTTGCTTGTCGTCCAAAGTGGACAGTAGCTTGAGACCTGCCCGCAACAGCTCACTTTTCTTGGCCAAATGGCCCTGCAGGGCAGCTCGCAGTTTCAGAGCATCGATCCCTTCGTATTCATCCTTCGGGATGGTGAAGCTATCGCGCACCAGCTTCGGTTTCTTGGATTTTGCCTCAACAATCTCAGGTGCTGTCACCACAGCGGGGGCTGGAGCCGGAGCTTCTACTTTAGGAGCTGTGGGTACCGCTGCTGTGCTGGCGGCCTCGGCCGCGGTAACGGTCTTGGATTTTGACGATTTTTGTTTACGGACTGGCATAACGCACACTTTAGAAACTAGACATACCATTTATACCGTTTAAATCAACTACTCAACAGCTCCCCTGACCTCTTTTCACCATTAGCTTCTCGGAGCTTCCAGTCGGACACCATGGCAAAGCTGCTCTGAGACAATCCGGCCATGACCGATGAATCTCCGATCCACACAGTCCACAAGCGCGTTTGCCACACGTTCCTCCGGCACTGGAAGGCTCACAACAACGCCTATCCCAAGCTGATCAAGATGGCGCCGGAAGAGTTGCGGCAGTTCAACATCGTCAACGCCTTCGCCAAGCCCAATGAAATGTGGGGCGTCCCAATAGAGATCGACCCCAACACCACGGGCGTGATGATTGCGGTCGATGGGACGGAAATGCCTTTGGTTGAAGGCTACTAAAGCGGCCACGAGTTATAGCGTCACGGAACATTTCCAAAAAAATTTGTATCGGGTGCATCCAAACATCGATCTCGTGGGTAGTACCTGCAGCAACACAAGCAATGTGCTGCTTCAGTGAATCCTTCCAACCGATCTAATTGGAGAATCTCAATGTCGACCACTCGCTTCGCATACCGCCTCGCCGCCTTTGCTGCCGTCACTTCCGCTGCAGCCCTGCTCGCTGCATGCGGCTCGATGAAGTCACCAGCCAGCAACTTCTCTCAGGCTTCACTGCCTGCTCCCATCCAGGTTCCTGCCGGTCACAAGGTAGCCTGGGAAACGGTTGGCAGTGGCGACATCACCTATGAGTGCCGGGACAAGGCCAACGTACCTGGCCAAACCGAATGGGTCTTCGTCGGTCCCGATGCAGTGTTGAAAGATCGCTCCGGCAAGACTGTGGGCCGCTACTACGGACCTCCCGCAACCTGGGAAGCCAATGACGGATCCAAGCTCACAGCTACGCAACTCGCAGTCGCACCCTCCAGCCCTGGCAGCTTGCCCTATCAGTTGGTAAAGGCCAATCCCGCCATGGGGGCCGGCGCGCTGGTAGACGTGAGCTACATCCAGCGCGTCGCACTCCAAGGGGGTGTTGCTCCTGCAGACAAACCCTGCACCACCGCCACCAAAGGCCAGAAGACCATGGTCAAGTACCAGGCCGATTACATCTTCTGGAAACCCACGATGTAAGGTTTTGCAACGGCATGACTAGAATGATCGAAGGATTTACCTCTATTTCCTTCTGACCTTCTATTTGTGCCGCCTGCTGCCGCCCTCCAAGACGACGCTTTCGACCATGACGCTGCGCTTCAGGCCTGTGCGCGAGGTGATCGCGAAGCCCTACGCAGCATCTATGAGCGCGAAACACGCTATCTGCTGGGTGTTGCTCTCAGAATAGTTCGTGACCGCGCTACGGCAGAGGATGTGCTTCACGACGCTTTTGTGTCCATCTGGGAGCGTGCATCGAGCTTCGACGCCAGCCGTGGTGCTGGCCGAGGCTGGATTTACAGCATCGTAAGACATGCTGCACTAAATCGGGTGCGTGATAGCGGGCGAGAAACCATGTTGGATGAACCGGCTACAGCACACCTGGATGCACAAGCGGCTTTTGCGGCCTGGCAGGAAAGTGGTGATGAGCTTGCACGACAGGCCTCACTTGGCCGTCTGGGGCATTGTCTTGATAGCTTGGAGCCAGCGCGCCGCGCCTGCCTTTTGCACGCCTATGTGGACGGCTGCAGCCACAGCGAGATTGCCGAGCGAGTCAAAGCCCCCCTGGGCACAGTCAAGGCCTGGATTCAGCGCGGACTGCGCGCACTGCGGGAATGCATGCAATGAGCAGCGAAACCCAACAACCACAACCTCCAGACGACCTGCATACACAGGCCGGAGAGTATGTATTGGGCACGCTTGATGAAAGCGAGCGTCGCTCTATTGAAGCGCGCCTTCCCTACGAGCCCGCCCTGCGCGCAGCAGTGGACGAATGGGAGCAGCGCCTGTTGCCGCTGACCACGCTAGCCGAGCCTGTGGAGCCAGGAGCCAGCCTCTGGCAGCGCATCGCCGCAAGCATCGCGCCAGCGAGCCGCCCTCGAGTCGTGCCAGCCCGAATACGCTGGTGGCTATGGGACAGCCTCGCCCTATGGCGCAGCCTGACGGGCGCGGGTTTCGCCGCCACAGCAGTGCTGGCCGCTGTTCTTGTGGTGCGTGAAGCGTCTCCCCCAACAGCGCCGCGCTATTTCGTGGTGTTGGCCGCGCCTCAGAACCAATCTCCAGGCTGGCTCGTGCAGGCCCAGACAGAAGGCAGGCTGCGTCTGGTGCCGTTAGGCACCAATAGTGTTCCTGCAGAAAAATCCCTGCAGTTCTGGACCAAGGCTGATGGCTGGAGCGCTCCAGTATCGCTTGGCCTCGTAAAGCCAGGCGAGGCCATAGAGGTTCCAGTGGACAAGCTCCCCCCCCTACAGCCCAATCAATTGTTTGAGCTGACCCTGGAACCCTATGGCGGCTCCCCGATTGGACGACCCACTGGCCCCATTCAGTTCATTGGCCGAGCCGTCCAGATCTAAGACTTCTGCCGGTTAAGCCTTGATGAGCCACTTGCCGACATCTCCAAAAGCAAACATAGCGGCCGTCACAGGCAGCCTTGCCTTACACCCGTGCCCCCGACGAATCGCCAGCAGAACATAAATAGCGAAATTCAATGAATCCAGACAGAAAGTGGTTGCGTATTCCTTTCAGCCGGCATTTTTCGGCTTGTACATCAAGGAGCATCCATGTTCTCGATTCAATCTGCACGTAAGTTGGCCTCGTTCGGCCTAGCTATCTCGATGTCTGCTGTATCCGTCGCAGCAATGGCTGATGTGATGGTGGGTGGAGCCCCCATGCTGCCCTCCAAGGACATCATAGACAACGCAGTCAATTCCAAGGATCACACTACGCTGGTCGCGGCGGTCAAAGCTGCTGGCCTCGTCGATACGCTCAAGGGCCCCGGTCCATTTACCGTCTTTGCGCCGACCAATGCCGCATTTGATGCACTTCCCGCTGGCACCGTCGATACGCTGCTCAAGCCTGAAAACAAAGCTATGCTGACCACGGTCCTCACATACCACGTCGTCCCTGGTAAATGGGATGCCGCAGCACTCAGCAAGATGATCAAGGACGGCAAAGGCAAGGCCATGATCAAAACAGTCAGTGGCGGCACCCTGACGGCCCAGTCCAGCGATAAGAAAATCATGCTAACGGATGAAAAAGGAGGCACGGCCACGGTGACCATTCCCAACGTCTATCAATCCAATGGTGTGATTCACGTTATCGACAAGGTATTGCTTCCCAAATAAGCAAGCCCCCTGTTTGAGGCCCCAAACGAGCCTTAACTGAAATATGGGGTCTCCCTTGAAATCGACCGCAACACCACGCGAGTGATGATTGCGGTCGATGGGACGGGAATACTTCTGGTCGATGTACTCGTAAAGTTCCCATACTGTAGGGTCTTCTCAGAAACTGGCGATGCGCCCCACTGAATGGAGGGACTACTCCTGAGTGACATCTTGACGGCTCACATCCAGTTGACGGCGCTTACGGGCGCTGTTTTTCAGCAGTGTTCTGACGAAACAGGGACCACCGATAACTTCGTGCATGTGGGCGTTGCTGACACCCTTAGCTAACATTACGTCTAGTACGTGCTGCTTGGGTGTAGATACGGTCTACAAGCGGCACCACTGTCGTTGATGCAGTTGCACGCCATCAACTTTGCTTGGCCAAAGCTCAGCAGATTGGTGTCTGTGGGGCTCATGCAGACATTAGAAGAGCCAGTTAAAGAAATGCAGCCGCATCGGATTACCTGAAGTCTGGAGATGAAGAGCCGAAGGACGCCAAGCTCGACATCGCGGATATCAAGACTGTGGCTGAAGCCTATACGTTCACCTAGACGGCCGAACTGTTGCCCGTAGCCTTCGAAGACTATCTTAACTGCTTCACCTTCAATGTTTCAGTCTGATACATATCAGCCGATAACCTCATAAGAGCTGAACAGACTCAAGGAGATTTCATTGAAGCGATGCATCATCAAAGTAGCAGGAGCCTGCTACACCGCCTTATTCCCAAGCACATGCGCCGCACTTGAAGATGCCCTGAAGCGCTTCCCAAGCGCCACCGCAATCTCCGTGAAAGCCGCTTGAATTCGGCTTGATCTAGCTATTCATCTAACAGCCAACGCGAACTAGCAATCGTGTCTGTGACCGTTGCGAAGTCCCGGCTTAGCCAAATCAATACTGGAATAGCTATGCGTCCATCAACGCTGTCTATCAGCATATCGATCGCCATTTCAAGCTTCGTCCTTGTCTCCTGTACGAATGAGGAGAGCCACAAACTTGAGGCCAGGCGAGCTGCCAGGCGGCTGCTTGCTTTCCCTGAGCATGCCGAGTTCAAAGATGTGAAGTTGGGAAAGAACGGCGATGCTGTCTGCGGATTTGTGGGCTTTCGTCAAGGTGAGTTAGCGTCCTATCCAGGCAAGAAACCATTTGTCTATGAAGTCAACACGCACACCGCAAGCCTAGTGGAAATGCTTCAGGATAAGGACTTCAAGAACTTTATAGAGGACAGGCTCGAAAACGAAGACGAAGTTGCCAAAGCGAAAAACTTGATCAAGACCTGCCGCGGGCAAGCTCTATGGGAAACGAACTGCTCTCCCACGCTTGATATCAAGAAGCACGCTCTCTGCAGCTACGTTGAGCCTCCCACATTGCTTTAGCAATTCCAGCAAACCAGTCTTGACACCTGCTTGCAGGGTTACCGGCCTTCTGCACGAAGTAGCATGCAGCGCTCCCCGAGAAGACCATCTGGCGTGTTCGCTCACGCAGGCACGGCAGTTCAGGAATGGGCTTGGGCTAGCCATCTATCAAGAGCACGGCGCGGCTTTCGCGTCGTGGCAGCAGTGGTAACACTAGATGGCCCAGCTACTTTCCTAAACATGACGAATGAATGCTTCGCGTGTAATTTGCGGAAGTGGCGCTGAGTGCTTCAAGCAAAAATCAATGAAAGCACTCTATGCATGCAAATGCACGAAGAGCAAGCTTACGCGGCAGAGAACTTCAAGCCAAGCTGAGGCAAAGATGCTGGTACGCCCCATTACCTATCACCTTGAAATTTCACAGGACTCAATTAAGAGCGAACCGGTCGTCCACCTTGAGTCATCAACACCATTTCAACCCTTCGCCGTCGGAGACAAGATGAGTTGGAATGGATTTAGAAATGCTAGATGGCTCCCTGAGCCCCAGACAGGACAGTTCCTACGTGTAAAGGATGTACTTCATTTTATTTGGGACATACGTGGCTCGAACATCGGCCACAAAGTTCGTCTGTGCGTCGAAATATGCAACGTCGAAGACTTGCCAACACACCACTGAACCAAACGTCTTCGATTTCTTCAGCATGCAGCCTTCTAGGCGGATTTTTCCTGTCTGATGCGCTTGTGCGATGAGCTGCTAGCATGTGGCAGGGCTCTACCGGAGCCACCACAGCGCGGAAATGTACGCGCCAACGCACTTCGAAATGTATTGAGCAGCAAAAGCATGCCCCTCGTGAAATTATTCCAGTAGCATTCGCGTTGGGCCCAGCTATTAGGACGTAGGTGGAGCCTCTTATGCCACCCACGAGGTGGCTTTTTTGTCCTGAATTTAGGGCCATCCGGCGTGACCGCTTAAGCAGGTACGGCAACTCAGGAATTCGCCTGGGCTGGCGACAATTGGGAGTGCGGTGTGGCTTCAGCGTCTTTAGCCAAAGTGGTCACGCCAGATAAGGCAGCGCCTGTTTATGAGCCCACGCACATCTTGATTCCATCACTCTCTTTGGGCAAAATTTACGTCACGTACCTGTTTTGCCGGGCCTGGGGTCACAGACTCCTTTCACTTCCTCAACTTGCCCAGGCATGACCAAATAGGTCACCGGCTTTTTATTCGCGCCCGCAGCAACTGCTTGCGGGCTTTTTCTTTTGTCACAGGAGAAGCATCCTCGCTTTCCTGCACTACCTAAAAGTAGAGGTTGGGGAAACGTTTGACACGATACGCGACCGGCGGAATCCGGCCCAGCGATTCATGTGGACGATGGTGGTTGTAGCGATGCAGCCAGTCCTCGGTCATTGAGCGCACTTCCTGCAGCGATTCAAAGACATAGCAGTCGAGCACCTCCGTGCGATAGGTTCTGTTGAAACGTTCTACGTAAGCGTTCTGCGTCGGCTTGCCTGGCTGAATGTGGTTCAACGCTATGCCTTTATCCTGCGCCCATTGCTTCAAGGCCTAGGCGATGAACTCGGGCCCGTTGTCCAGGCGAATGCACTGAGGCACCCCACGGACCTCAGTGAGCTCCTCCAAGGCTCGTACCACCCGAGCTGCAGGCAAGCTGGCATCAATTTCGATACGCAGGCACTCTCGGTTGAAGTCGTCAAGACGTTGAAGGTTCTGAACTGTCTTCCTGACCACAGGGCATCGGACATGAAGTCACAACTCCAGCCCTGGTTCGGTGTTGAGGCTGCCTCCAAGGGATGCTTGATGCGCTGCGGCAAACGTTTCTTGCCCCGCCTGGGCAGGTTCAGTTTGAGCTGGCAATACACACGCCAAAGCACAGTCTTACCCCAGGGCTGTTCTTGAAAGCGGGCGCTAGCGTAAAGCAGCCCAAACCCGTGGCGAGGATTCAATGCCACGTATCTTTGGATGAAGTCGATTACCCCGGAGTCGTCACAGACCACACGTGCATATCGCAGCGTTGAGCGAGCCAGGCCCGCAGCTTGGCAAGCTCTGCGCTGACTTAGGTGGTGCTCGCTCATAAGCGCATGCACGATGGATTGCCGACGCTCCGGGGTCAGAGCTTTCGCTCGACAACATCCTTCAGGGCATGGTGCACGAGCGCCAAATCGGTATACATGCGCTTGAGCTTGGCGTTCTCTTCCTGCAACTGCCGCATCTGGACCAGATGCGGCACGGACATCCCTGAATACTGGCTCTTCCACTTGTAGTACGTGGCATCGCTGATGCCATGTTTGCGGCAGGTGTCACCGACTTTGGCGCCTAGCTCAACCTCCTTGAGGATGCCGACGATTTGCGCTTCACTGAATCTGGACTTCTTCATGTTGAGACCTCCGTGAGGGGGATTCACGACTTTTGAGTGGCGCGAAGATTCGAGGACGCATTTGAGGAGGCTTCAGTAACAGCTGTCCTGTTAAAGGCCTTTGCGAAACTGGGCGGCCCCGATCCGGCCAGCGTGCAGGTGACGGCCCACCGCTGGCGCTATGCCGACACGGCCAACCCGCTGAACATGGGCTCCTGGTGAGACGCGGCTGCCAGTGGATGTGCGGTGACTGGCTGCACAACGGCACCGTGGAAGGCGCCTGGCTCAGCGGTATAAGCTTGGCCTGCCATGTCCATAGGCACTGCTCGCCCATGCCAGATAAACCTACAGGGAGCACACCATGCGCACATCCTTTACTTCTGTCGATCTTCGGCGATTCGTGTGGATTTACCTTTCAGTCAATCCGCCGTTATTTTTCGATCACGGATGATGCGGCTCCATTTCTCATTTTCTGTCGAAATGAATTTGGCCAATTCTTCTCGTGATGTTGGAGCTGCGGTTTGACCGTGTTTAAGCAGGTTTGCTCGCACGTCAGGTGCGTTCAACACCTTCACGAGCTCGACATTCCATCTGTCCAGTAGCGGCTTGGGTGTTTTACCTGGCGCAACGAACGCATACCAGTTAGTGGCGTTAAAGCCTGGATAGGTCTCTGCGACGGTGGGCACATTGGGCAGGTAGGCTGGCCGTGTCAATCCGGTGGTTGCCAACGGAATGAGCTTGCCCGACTCGATATGCGGCAGCGCTGTGGGTGGTGCTGCATAGAAGGAGCTGACGCGTCCGCCCAGGACATCCTGTAACGCGGGGGCTCCGCCCTTATAGGGAATGTGAACCGTGTCGATCTTTGCAATGTCGTTAAGCAGTTCGCCGGCCAAGTGGGCCGCTGATCCAGGGCCCGTAGAAGCAAAGTCCAGTTTGCCCGGTTCACGCTTGGCTGCAGCCACAAACTCGCCTAGGGTTTTGATGCCTTTGCTTGCAGGCACCACCAGAACGTTGGGAAAGGTCACGCCCATAGTGATTGGTGCGAGATCCTTGAGCGGGTCGTAGCTCACCTTCATGAAGTGCGGCGAGATGCTCAAAGGGCCGATCGAGCCGAACAGCAAGACAGAGCCATCGGTAGGTCCATGGGCAACCTGGGCATGCGCCAGATTGCCGCCGGCACCAGGCTTGTTATCCACGACCACGCTCTGGCCAATGTTTTCACCGAGTTTCTTGGCAATAATGCGTGCCGCGATATCGGCCGAACCGCCTGCGGCAAAGCCGACAACCATGGTGACCGGTCTTTTTGGGGGGAAATCCTGGGCATTGGCATTGGCACTGGCGAGCGGCAGGCAGGCGGCCAATGCGGCAGCCAGTATGAGAGGGCGTCGTTGCATGTTGTCTCCTGATCGAGTCGTTATCAACTCTGTGCAAGCGGCGATGGTAAATATCCAGGACTATTCCGTGAATTGCAATATATGATTAAACTGTTGCATGCAGCGCATTAAATTCGATATTGCCGAACTACAGGCGTTTGTTGCCACGGCAGAGAATTCAAGCTTTCGTGTAGCTGCGGAACGTCTTTGTTTGTCTGCCCCGGCGTTGAGTCGCAGGGTGGAGCGCCTGGAGGAAGCACTTGGAGCCAAGCTGCTTGAGCGGACCACCAGGCATGTCCAGTTGACCGCGATTGGTCAGGAATTTCTGACTGAGGCGCGCGCAGCGTTGGAGAGCCTCGAGACAGCAGCGCAGCGCATCAGCGATCAGTCGCTGACTCGCCGAGGATTGGTGACGGTGGCTTGCATTCCTTCAGTGGCAAACCATCTTTTGCCAAATGCATTGCGCTCCTTTGCCGATGAGTACCCGGATGTGCACGTTCATGTCATTGACGAGAATGCGAGCCATGTCCTGGATGCCGTGGTTAGGGGGCGGGCCGATTTCGGGCTCAGCTTCACGGGAAGCCAGGAACCAGGAATTCATTTCGAGACTGTGGCGCGCGAGCGATATGTGTTGGCAATGCTGCGCAGTCATGCTTGGGCATGCCGCTCAGAGGTAGCGTGGTCAGAGCTTGCCGGAGTGCGCCTCGTATCCGTATCGCACCAGAGCAGCAATCGACTGCTTTTGGACCAAGTCATGGCAGGCCTGCCTGAGCAGCCAATGGCTTGGTACGAATGCAATCACGTAACTGGGGCTCTGGCTCTTGTCGAAGCAGGTTTGGGAATGGCAGCCATCCCGCAGCTTGCTCTGCCTGAGTGCAATCCTAAGGTCTGCGGTGTGCCACTCATTGAGCCTCAGTTGTGGCGGACTTTAGGTCTGATACAGAAGCGAGAGCGTGTGCTTAGTCCTGTCGCTGAATCTCTGAAGAACCGCTTGCTCACCCTCCATGTGAACCACTGAGCACGCACTGGACTGTTGCAAGCGACCCATTGCATTCAGCGGTACAAACCTATGTTCCGATCAAGTGTTCTCGATTTTTCAGAGAATTGAGCGTGACACATCAACTCAGGTGCGCGACATCCATCACGTAAGAGCTCAGGGCTTTTGAGAGTGTCAAAAATTCGGAGCTCTAAGGGCTTGTACTGCGATCTTCTTCATCAAAATTCTCTTTCGCCTCTCTAAAGCGATCTGCGTTTCAAATCTAGCGCCAAGAAGCTCGGTAGGTGCCCCGACAACCGCCTCACAGCCCAATTGAAAAAGGCGGTTTGGAGAACTCCACGCAGCCCAATCCACTTGACGAATTCTGAGTGGAACTGCGAATGTGAAAGCTATGGTCAACCTCATTGAGGAGAGATGACTGATTGGGTTTCGAACAGCGACGGCCGCAACCCGTTGAATCCACAGTCACTAGCGGTCGGCCCGCATTCCTCCAGGGCTGTCTTCTGAAGCAGGAAGCCAACGCGTTAGGCGGACGGGTCTTCGAGCATTGTCCTATTCAGTTCAAACCCTTCATCGAGCCAACCAGTAATACCGCCAGCCATTATTTTCACGGGCCGCCCCAGTCTTGCCAGACGCAAGGCACCGCGTGCCGCGCCGTTGCAATGGGGCCCTGCGCAGTAGGTGACGAATAGGGTCTCTTCTGGCCAAGCCGCCAACTTGCTTTCGACGATCTTCCCATGAGGCAAATTGATTGCCCCTGGCACATGGCCCTGTGCGAACAGCGCTGGCGAGCGTACGTCGAGGAGCACGAAATCGGGGCCCTTTAGAAGCCCGTCATGCACATCCCAACAATCGGTCTCGAAACTGAATTCAGCAGCGAAATGAGCTACGGCAATGGACGACTTCGCAGCGGGAATTGCGGTTACATGGGTGCTGGAGAAGGTCATAACAAAGAAGACTGTGTTTGTGGCAGTGATGCTTATCGTGCCGAGAGTCCAGTCGAGTCACAATTGGCGTATATGACATCTACCGAAAATATTACGCCAATCGTCGAGGCCACCAGCGGCCCGCTGGTTGTGGCACCGGTCTACGATGGCCTATGCACCTTCGAGTTCTCCATCGTGGCAGAGGTTTTCGGTCTGGCGCGTCCGGAGATGGGCCCGGGCTGGTACCGCTTTGCCAGTGCAGCAGTTGAGCCTGGCTTACTGCGGGCTCATGGTGGCCTGCACGTCATGGCTGATGGTCAAGCCGATTTGCTAGAGCGTGCGGATCTGATCGTGATGCCCGGATGGAAAGGCCCACATGTACCGGTACCACAGGAGTTTGCGCGACGCTTGCGCTTGGCCTGGGAGCGCGGCGCCCGGTTGGCATCAATATGCTCTGGAGCCTTCGTGCTGGCCGCAACGGGCCTGCTGGACGGGCGAAGGGCAGCAACGCACTGGCGCTATGCCGAGAAGCTGAGCCAGCGGCACCCCGCAATCGAAGTCGATGCCAGCGTGCTCTATGTCGAAGAAGACCGTATTCTGACTTCGGCGGGAAGCACCGCGGGCATAGATTTGATGCTGCATATCGTGCGAGGAGACTTCGGCGTGGAAGCCGCCAACAGCGTCGCCCGGCGCTTGGTGATGCCTCCCCATCGCAGCGGTGGGCAAGCTCAGTTCATCGAACGCCCCGTGCAGCCGGACCGGCTCAATCGGCTCTCTGACGTGCTGGAACAGATGCGTGCGGATCTTCAAGGCCACTGGACAGTTGATCGGATGGCGCAGAGCGTGCTGATGAGTCCCAGGTCTTTCCTGCGTCATTTCATCAGGGCGACAGGTGTCCCCCCAGGACAATGGCTGATCGCTGAGCGGGTGACAGAGGCCCAACGCCTTCTTGAGGGCAGTGCAATGCCGGTCGAGGACATTGCTGCACGGGTTGGATTCGGCAGTGTCCAGGTCCTGAGGCATCACTTTCGCGCCAAACTAGGCCTAGCCCCCAGGGACTATCGAGCTATGTTCAGCGCTGTACGGATCAGCTAACTGCCTTCGGCATAACTTGAGTGAATTTCTGCTTTGGGTCGCAACATCATGTCTGTGTCAAATGACAGCAGACTTCCAGCAACCAATCGGCCTGCAACTAACATCCACTGTCCGCTACTCAACTGAAACCCGTCGTTGAGAATTCGCCAGCATCGATCTTCGGATAGCTGCTATGGAGCGGTGACCGATAGGTCACGATGCAGCCATGAGCAGCAGCAATCGCTGCACATCAGACATTGCTGGTGGAAGCTCAAACGACAGCAACGGGTCGACACCGCCAGTTCGCAACCCGTGAAAGCGGCCCTTGGCCTGCGTGGAGCCACGGAACTTGGTCGCCCTTGCGAGAGTTCTGCTGAAGGGCCGGACTTGACCGCGGAGTAGTCACTCGGGACGCGACAGGCCCAATGACCGCTATAGGTGGCAGCGGTCATCGGTCCACCAAAACGGGACGACGGCAGTCAGCCTAGACCTGCCGTTAACGGCTACCTACTGGACGACAGCTTCTGGCCGAGAGCCGCCAGTTATCTAAAGCATCTCTCAACCCAAGAAGGTCAATCGCTCTCACGCTTTTGTCACCCTTTTGGGTGCAATATGCTCTCCAGACGGGCGCGCATCCAGCGATGCCATGGACTGCTCAGATGCCGGTGCTGAAAATACACGTTCAAGGTGTATGACGGCACCTCAAAAGGTGCTTTGAAGATCGCAATTGCTGCCGATGCCTCCAACTGCAGTGCCGCCATGCGAGGCAGCGTGATGAGCAAATCTGAATTTGCCACGATAAAAGGCGCGGCCATGACACTGGGCAGCTCTATCGCAATCTCGCGAGTCCACCCGCCCTTGCTCAAAGCTGAGTCTATGACGCCTTTCTCCTCCTGCCAGGGTTTCACGACCACATGGCGTTCCGCCAGAAATTGCGCCATGGAGAGCCTCTTGCCGATGCGAGGATGACCTCTGCGTGCAACGACGACATAGGCATCGGTATGTCCCTGCAAGACTTCCACGCCTTCTTGCGCGGGGCTGAATTCGTCCGAAAAGCCCATGACGAAATGGGCTCCTTCTTGCACCAGGTCGCTGTAGGCATCCCGATGACGCGAATGGACCACTCGCAGGCGTACATGAGGAGCCTCATGCTCAATCCTGGAGATCAACGCAGGCATCAAAGCAAAGGTGGTGAAGTCGGTCGCAGCGAAAGTGAAAGACTGAGTGCTGCTGCCAGGCGCAAAGGCTGCCGGGTCGCCCAGTTGGTCCGAAAGCGTATGCAGTGCCAGCGTAATTCCCTCCGCCATCTCAGTAGCTCGCGGTGTGGGCTGCATGCTGCTGCCTGCGCGAAAAAACAGCTCATCACCCAATCCCTCCCGCAGTCGGGCCAGGGCATGGCTGCATGCAGAAGGGCTGATGGCCAGCTCATCGGCTGCCGCAACGACACTGCTGTGGCGAAATAGTGCGTCAAAGACCAGCAGCAGATTGAGATCGAGACGGCGTAAAGCGGAGTGCATGACATGCAGTATGCAATGAAAACAATGCACTACATGCAGCGCTCATTCCAATTAGCATCATGAAATTGATGACTTATGAGCTTTGAAATGACCTCCGCCATGACACCAGATCTCGCGTTCCGCCATGCCCAACCAGAAGACGCCGATCGCTGCTATGCCATCGAAACCGGTGCCTACGAGGGTGATGAAGCCGCCACTCTTGCCAAGATCACCAAACGTATTCGTGAATATCCGCATGGCTTCCTGATCATGGAAAACGATGGACAGATCATCGGCTTCATCAACAGTGGCTGCGCCTACGAGGTGCGCATGTCTGACGAGGAGTTCAAGGAGCTGGTCGGGCATGACGCTGCCGCACCTAACGTGGTCATCATGTCCGTGGTGATCGATGCAGCTTTCCAAGGCCGCGGCTACGCCACCACCATGATGCATACCTTTGTTAAGCAGATGCGCGCCGAGGACAAGAAAACCATCCACCTGATGTGCAAGGAGCGGCATGTGGGGCTGTACTCTCGCTTGGGATTCCAGTACCAGCGTCCTTCGGACTCAGACCACGGTGGCATGGCCTGGCACGAAATGGTCATGGCCCTGTGAACTGCACGAACTTCGAAGGCTCAATGCCTTGGCCAAGGATTGCTTCTGGCCGATCTAAGACTGTTGCTGATTGACCCATATTGGCCGGTGGCTAACTGAATCAATTGGCTGACACCCGCCTAGCAGCGACCAATTAGAAATACCATGGTTGGACTGCTCCATCCAAAAGCCTAGTGACTGTGCTTTGCTCCCGCGTTCTTTGCTGGGGAAACTTGTGCACTGATCTATACCTGTGCAGCTGAACATAATGGACCTACCTGCCGAGTTTCCCGAGTTTTTCTTGCCCAACTGTGCCTTGCGGCGGATTCATCGTAATGACGTCCAGGCGATTTTTTCCGGGCTTTCCAATCCGCTGGTGATTGCCCACTACGGCGTGTCTTACGACAGCCTTGAAGCGGCGGATGAGCAGATGCGCTGATACGACGCGTTGCAGGAGGAGCATCGGGGCATTTGGTGGGGTATCACCCTCCCGGGGAGGGATCAACTTATAGGCGCCTGTGGTTTCAACGATTGGTCTCACTCCGATCGCAGCCTGGATATCGGCTATTGGCTGATGCCGGAACACTGGGGACGAGGGCTGATGCAGGAGTGTCTTTCCGCCATCCTCCGCTTCGCTCTGTCCTCACTCGGCGTACACCGCATCCACGCAGATGTTGAACCAGAAAACCCCGCCAGCGCTCGTTTGTTAGAGCGCATCGGTTTCGTGTTTGAGGGAACCCTGCGAGATGTGGAATATAAGGACGGTCGCTTCCTCAGCCTGCACCAGTACAGCCTGCTGGCCACTGATCCGGCGGGGCGAGCTTTGCAGGAAGACAACACTCCTATCCTTCGCCCATCCCGCGCGTCAGATGCGCAGGTGCTCAGTGCTTTGGCTCATCGCAGCAAAGCCCATTGGGGATACCCCGATGCCTGGATGGAGGCATGGAAAGCCGCGCTGACTTTCCAACCTGAGCAAATGACCGGTCAGTACGCGGTGCTGATCGCAGCGGATGGGCAACTATTAGGCTTTTATGGTCTTGAGAGCCGCGAGGAAGGCTGGCAATTGGAACATTGCTGAGTCGACCCACAGTCCATTGGAAGTGGTCATGGACGGCGCCTAGTGGAGCATGCTCTGTCTGTGGTGCGCGGACTGGGCGTGAACACTCTGGCGGTGGAGTCGGACCCGTCGGCTCGAGGCTTCTACGAGAGACTGGGTGCACAGCATGTGCGCGATATGCCGCGCCCGATATGTGGCGAGCCCCGATACTTGCCGATACTTGAGTGGGAGTTCAATCACTAACCTTTAGAAAAATAGTGACCGCTGTTCACTTTGCTGTTGGCAGCCATGGCCAGTACCGCTCTTCCTGAACGACGGTTACGGGTCGCAAGCTCCTGTTCGCACAACGTGGCAGCGTACATCTAGCACCCTCTCAGCCTGCACTCAATGGCCACTGCCCGCTGCACACCTGAAACCCGTCATTGGGTAGCTACTGGCGTCGATGCGCGGATGGCCGGTATGGGACGGTGACCGTTATAAAGCGTTGCGGCTACGAGCAGTGGCAATCGCTGCGCAACGGACATAGCCTCATGTGGCACGAACGGCAGCAACGGGTCGATCTCAGGCCCTCGGCAACGACCGCTCACCGGCATGCAAAATTGCGGCCACACTTCGGCCAGATTGCCCAGTACCGAGTGACTGCTCCGGCTGAGAGCAGACGCTGGCTAGCGATCTTGCGAGCGACCGCAATGGGTGGATTGCTGGCCGACGCGAACGACCGCTAAAAGGTGCCTCAGGTTTGTGGCGCTGCCTCATCAAGTCTGCTGTTCGGCGAAAGACCGCTCACCGCCTGAACCCAGTCGGTCACGACCAGTAGGCTGGTCAGTCGCGACCGGCACAGGCGGTCAATGCAACCGGAATCCGCAGCAAGCTCAGTTCCAAACGACATATCGTCGTAAATGTCAGAGGTATCCCGCTGGGGATCCTCGTCCTCGGTGCCAACAAGCACAACTCCATGATGTTCAAGAAGTGCCTGGATGCGCCTGCAGCTGCTGCAGGCTTGCCGGGGCGGGCACGCAAGTGACCTGCAAAACCTCACGGAGCTGCTCGATTCCAAATCAGAAGGCATCACGATGCTTGTGGAAGCCTGATTTTCTCGAATGGAACATGCCCATGTTTCATAACAAGGGCATGTTCCATTGCTGCCGCGCCCAAAAGGTACCTTGTTTTTTAACTCAACCTAACTGATTGTGAAATGATGGGAAATTTTGCTCAATCTAGCAATGACGCTCCACAGACTTGTCGAGCAAGATAGGTTCACGACGAAACCACCTAACAGGTTTAGCGTCACACCCATGCTCTGGATACACTTCCGCCGAGCTCATCAAGCGCAGTCCCTTTCCCGGCCAGCTTGGCCACCCGAACTTCAGCCTTACTAGCTCCGCCATTAGCTAAAAAAGGACCAGTCTTTGCCTGCGCTTCGGGAGTGAGGTACACGAGAGGCAAGGAAGTAGTCATGAGCGATACTGCTTCGTCAATCGCCCCGTCGGGGTCAAGATACCCGCCCGCTTCAAAAGCTCGACAGCGGCCTCTCCCTCAAGAACAGGGCACACCCAGGGGCCGATGTGATCCTCCCTTGACTTTGTGATTTCCTTCATAGCCACCTGATAGGCTTTCTTACTTGAGCTCGCTTCTTCAACTCGGAGCCACTCTCCCAGCGTGTCTCGCAGACAATACTGACATAGGTCTAGCTGCAGCGAGCTCGCATGACCAAAGATTGAGCCTTCTCCCGTGTCATTACGCTCGATGCTAATGAACTCCTCAAACTCACTGCTACCTGCTTTGAACTTATTGCCACATCGATCACATTGCAACGACAGTAATTTCTTGTGCCCGCCTGGCTGTTTACGTTCGAATTTCATTCGTCCATATCGTTGATGCAGAAAACAAATTGCAGTTTTCCGGGCAGCTCTTACTCATTTTTCTGAGCCTTCTTAGACCGGCTATCGATCCGATGCAGTAGGAAGCCCAAGCAGCATATGGTCACAAGAATCACAACGCTCATAACGTCCAACAACTGAAAGATATTTGCCTTCAAGGAATGCCTCCGGGCCTATGCTTTAGCTCTAGAAATTGTGGTCCAAAAAAGGAAACTACGCGCCGACTAGCAACTGGCCCTTTGACCTCATATCAGCCCAAGTTGCTGCTTTCGATCATCGCTGGTGCTCAAGCAATCCTCATAGCAGCCTTCAATAGATTGGCTCTGATTGCATTGATGCATGGCGTGAAGCTCACACTGAACCTCGCATCAGTTTGCATCCGCCATGCATAGTGTTCCGCAACTAGCAACGCTGCGCGCCACACCGCCATAGGAACAGCGTCTGCCATCCTGAAGGAACGAAGGTCATTGCGTATCTCGCCTACGCTGTCAGGGGCGAAGGCCATCGGCGTCATGTCGTAAGCCGGAGCCATTTGATATGGACGCCCCCGATGAGAAACGACAAAAGACATGTTGCCGTTGTGCATGTCATTGTTTCCAATCAATACCCCGAATGCCCATAAAAATGCTGCTCTTTCCGTGGAAGCCTGCTCAACGAATCCCTGCGACTCCAGAGCTCGAGTCACCTCATACCAAGGGCCATTCGTGCCAACGAACTCGTCATCAAGTGCAGCCAATGAACAGAGGCCAACCCTTCCGCTCTCCCCTACTCGATCAAAACGCTCGAGCTCAAGGAATCGCCGGCCGCCATGGTCTATGACGCAGCTCTTGGCTGCTAGCACACCACTTTGCGCTAACACCTGTAACGCAATATGCTCAGCAAGCAGTAAATCACGCCACCGCTCGCTCACGGAATCGGCACTCGCGGCACTGAATTTCACAATTACATGAGCACTACCATGCTCTGTCTCTGCATATGCAATGAACTTCGGTTGCTCGCCTGGAACCCATGGGCATAGAAACGACCCAGCCTCACACTCACTGGCCATGTTGGCGTAGCTATCAGCTTTGCCTGCCAGTGTGATCTGCTGGACCTTCTGCAAGCCAATAAGCCGATGCTCGAGATCTTCACCAATCAGCAAACTGCCAGGTAGGCCAATGCCGCACTGCTGCACGGTCTCTAGCGCATAGATATCAAGCCAATCACATAGGCGCTCCGGCAGCTCTAGACGTTTAGCGTGTTGGCGTGCATATAGACGCCCCAGATAGCCTTGTGGAAGCACATCGTAGAGCCACCATGGCGTGCCTTCGCTGTAGCAGTCAGCACCATCTTGCGTGACGAGAACGTACCCCTCTGGCAAAACCGGCTCAAGTGTGCCAAGCCTTTCTAGTTGGCCTTGAGTATCAGCGCGGAAAACCGAGCTCCTTAAGGAGACTCGTCTTCGATCGAACCACGCGTAATGGATTTCGCCCTGAACAGAAAAACGAACAACCTCACTGCCGAGACAACCCAACATTTCGGAGATTACGATCGAACTTACGCCCAAGTTCGCTTCAATCTCTTGGCTGCTTCGTGCTCCCGCACTGAGTAGCGTTTTGAGCTGAGAAACATGTATTTGCAAGAAGGCCTGCACAGCTTGTTTTGCGAAACTTGCGAGCGCCGTGAGGAGCTATCGCGGGGTCATGTGCACCGCACCGGTCTGCAACACTGCAAGTGGTCGCCAATCACGTAGACGATCCAGCACTGTCCCGAAAACCGACTCCACATAGTGACCACCTCCCGCTTTCTCAAAAATTTTTGCGGTTACGCCCGGATCATCTGGCTCGTCTGCCTCCCACACCTCAACGAGAGGATGCATGCTCCAACTGCTCGCCTTCCCCGCGCTCTCTGAAGAAATCATGAGCGAGACAGCTTGCAAAGAAATCTGTGATTCATTTCCATGTTGTGCCAAGTGAAGCACATCCTCACTGCTACCAAGAAGCATAGTCCGCGACATACGAAAAGCATCACCATCGTCATCACGCGCAGGGTGCTCAACCTCAACCAAGAACCACGGCTGAGAGAGCCTTACCTCCACAGCATTCCAAAGTTCAATGCCATCGCCATAGATGGCAGTCATGGGATGTTTGTTGTTTTCGAGAGTGACGAACATGCGCTGGTGCAGGAGCATCAGCACCAGCGCTGAGCCTAGTACTGATCGTGGATGAAAAATGCGATTTTCGCATATTGCAAGCCGACTCTGACAGTCGAGCCTCATTTGAGGCGCGCATGCACAAGACAATTTATTCGGGAAGAAACAAGGTATTTCTAAAGCTGCTCATGCAAAGCCGTCTTGATGCCGGATTGACGCAAGTGCAACTGGCCGAGCTGCTCGAAGAGGATCAGACATGGGTCAGCAAAGTTGAGCGGGGCGTCCGCCGACTAGATTTAGTAGAGTTAACTCTCTGGTGCAATGCACTTGACCTGCCTCTATCGACATTTGTGATGCGCTACGAAGAGCTACTTTGAGCGACCTGGAGAGGCGTATTGAATCGCCCGAGTTTTGAGGAGGCTGTTTGGTTTAAGTCAGGCCATCACCTCGGGGGTTCTAACTGGCAAGTTGGCGGTAGTAGTTTGCCTCGGCTTCTGCTGGCGGGATATACCCGCTGGGTTCGAGCAAGCGATGGTGGTTGAACCACGATACCCTTTCGAGCGTTGCGAACTCCACGGCCTCCTTGGTTTTCCAGAGTGCTCGGCGATGAATGAGTTCGGCCTTATGGAGCCCATTGATGACCTCGGCCAAGGCGTTGTCATAACTGTCGCCCTTGCTGCCCTCCGACGGTTCGATGTTCGATGGCCACTCTGCTTGCCGCTCGGTGTAGCGGATGCTGATGTACTGCGAGACCCTGTCGGAGTTGCAAACGAAGCTTCCATTGCGTTCTGGCTGCCGGGCTTATAGAGCTTGCCTCAGCGCATCAAGCAAGAAGTTGGTGTGCATCGAACTGCTCACCCGCCAGCGACGGTGTATCTAGCAAACACATCGATGACGAAGGCCAAGTAAAGCCAGCCCAGCCAGGTCGAGACGAAAGTGAAATCGCTGTTCCACAACTGGTTGGGCCGTGCGGCTTGGAACTGCCGATTGACCCGATCCAGCAGATACGATACTTTGACATCGCCCAAGGAGGTGCGCACGCACCACACCTTGTCGGCGCCAGAGACCTGCATGTCAGACACGCTTAATGCGGTATCAGCACTCGTCTCGATGAGCCTGGGCGCAGCAGCGCCGCGTGTCTTCGGTATGCCGACGGGACTGCCTGCAAGACCTTGCATAGCAGCTCGACCTCGGAAACGTGCGATGCTTGTCGACGAAACCGGCAGCAGCCCATCCGTCACCCATGTGAAGACAGATACTCAGTTGTCTTTAGGGGATCAATAGCAGCCTAAAGACGGAATGTCTGCAGCTACCTCCGTCATTCATGAGTGATTACCTGTCGCAGCATCATCCATCTCGTCATCAAGCGATGACGCGTTGAGGACCACAGGCCTCAAGCTTTGCCCCAAAAGTACGAATTCAACAGCGAGGCTCGAAGGGCTCAAGGACAAGTCGTTGCGTACGGCTGGCTTTCGAGCACACCGATGTAACCTCAGCAAGGGTTGCCAGTCTTGTGCGGTGAGCTGGGTATCCAAGCGGGCTTCGCAGAGCACAACTGAAATCACTCCAGATTGGCATATTTCATCTCCACTAGGGATAGATGAGCACTCGGTCCAAGATGCAGCAAGTAACGTTCTAGACACCGCTCTTCATGGTGTCCTCAAAATCGGGGGCTGTCTCAGCCTCTATTTTTATGCACAAATATCAGCTCAGTTTTGACTGAATTCACTCAAAAAACAGCCATGGCTGTTTTTCTACTGCGCCAGATGTTTGACGGCAATTGGCATGCCTGCCGCAATGCCAATGCTGGCCCTGTGTCCTTCCTTGTCTCCATGGATCCCGCCTCGTAGTCACTGCCGATGGCCGGTGCTATATAATTTTTAGCGAACGATCTTTCAGACTGCGGTCTGCCAAGCTTGTTCAACGTAGCAGGTGCCCGATGTTTCATCGGGTTAAACGGGAACAAGGTTCAAAGCCTTGGCTGCCCCCGCAACGGTAAGCAGATCAATCCACTTCACGGCTTTTGCACCAGCAAGAACCAGTCACTGGCGTTCTACGTGACCTCTTCAAGAGGTGCGCGGCAGCGCTGGGAAGACGAAGTGGCATGCCTCGCGCAATCTGCCAGCCCGGATACCGGCCTGTTAAGCGCTGACCGTCCGGGTGCAACTCCGGCAGTCGGCATTTGCAACGACCGTCTGCGGGGAGCAGCGTGACGGCAACTGATCGGCGACAGGCGCGCACAACCAGGCGCACTCCGGACACCGGTCATGTCTCGTCACATGCATGCAGGCTGGTCAGTTCTCGCTGACGACATGAAATCTTTCGCCCTGCCTGCTGCCCTGATCGGCCTGGCACCTGCCTTGACCTTGGCCGCAGAACCTTCGGCCAACAGCTCAAGCCCCTCCACTTTCTCCTCGGCAGCACAACTGCCCACCGTACAGGTCACGGACAACGCCCCTGGCGGACTGGGTCTGTCGCAGCCAACAACATCGGGCAGCCGGACCGGCATCGCCACCCGCGACCTGCCCGCCAGCCTCGACTATGTGGACGAGCAGACCTGGCAGGAGCGCGGTGACAGCCGCATGGCCGACATCATCGGCCGCACCGTGGGCATGACGCCACTGTCTGCCACCAGCTACAGCAGCCTGTCCTTCAGCACGCGCGGCTTCACCGGCACCAACTCGGTGGGCATCGCCGAAGACGGCGTGCGCCTGAGCGTGGCCTCGTCGACCACGCCCTACCCTGCCAACAGCTGGGGCTATGAGCGCGTGGAAGTGCTGCGCGGCCCTGCCTCCATCGTCTATGGCACGGGTACCGTGGGCGCCACGGCCAATGTGGTGCGCAAGCAGCCCAGCAAGGAGACTGTGCGCGAAGTACTGGTCGGGGCCGGCTCGCACGGTACGGCCAAGCTTGGTCTGGGCATGGGCGGCGCGCTGAGCGACACGCTGAGCTACCGCCTGGATGCCTATGGCCACCACACCAATGGCGAGCACGACATGAGCCGCGCCAGCGGCGGCAAGCTGATGAGCACGCTGCGCTGGCAGCCCACGGCGGCCCTGCGCATGGAACTGCTGGCCGATGTCAGCGACGAAAAACCTGCACGCTATTTCGGCACGCCCACCGTGAACGGTGCCATCGTGCCCGAGCTGCTGGGACGCAACTTCAACACCGCTGACAGCGATATCCGCATCAAGGACAAGCGCGTGCGCGCCCGTGCCCAGTACCAGGTCAACGACTGGCTGAGCGTGAGCAACGAGCTCTACCATTTCAAGGCCGATCGCTACTGGCGCAACATCGAAGCCTATAGCTACAACCCCAGCAAGCAGCAAGTGACGCTGGGTGACTATCTGGAGCTGGCCCACGATCTGGCCCAGACCGGCAATCGGCTGGAAACCACCATCCAGGCCGGAGCACACAAAGTAGTAGCGGGCTGGGAGGTAAGCCGCGCCCGGTTCAACTTTGCCCGCAACGACTATGCGGGCAGCGCGACCATCGGCGTGAACGAGCCCTCGCTGGGCTACTGGCCCAATACCTCGCCCATGCTGCCAAGTTACCGCACTCAGGCCACCACGCATGACTTCTATGCCGAGGATGCCTGGACGCTGACCGACAAATGGCTGCTGCTGGCCGGCATACGCCGCGCCCTCACGGACTTTGAGCGCAATGATCTGGTGGGCAGCGGCTCCTTCGACAAACGTCTGAGCGGAACGGCCTGGCGCCTGGGTCTGACGCACAAGCTCAGTGCCCAGACCAGCCTCTACGGCCAGCTATCCCAAGGCCATGACCCAGTCACCAATGTGCTGACCCTGAACCTGGGCAACAGCCCCTTCAAGCTGACCACGGCACGCCAGATCGAGCTGGGCCTGAAGCAGCAGTTCGCCCAGGGCCAGGGCGAATGGACGGCCGCCGCCTATCGCATCGAGAAGAAAGACATCATCACGCGCGACCCGAACAACGCTTTGCTGTCCGTGCAAGGCGGCAAGCAAAGCTCGCAGGGGCTGGAGCTGAGCGCGGTGATGCGCCTGTCGCCCAACTGGCGCCTTGAGGGTAATTACGCCTTTGTCGACGCCAAGTATGACCAACTGATCGAAGCTGGTGGCGCCGACCGCTCCGGCAAGCGTCCCACCAATGTGGCGCGCAACACCGCCAATCTGTGGGCCCACTACACCACCCACAGCACCCTGGGCCGCTGGCAGGCATCGCTGGGCGCACATGCAGTGGGCAGCCGCTTTGCGGACAACGCCAACACCGCGCGCAGCGGCGGCTACACCGTCTGGGATGCAGCACTGAGCTGGCGTCCCCAGCCGCACAGCACCTATCGCCTGACGCTGCGCAACCTGACGGACAAGCTCTACACCTACTCGGCCGTCTCCAGCGCCAGGGCGTCACAGGCTTACCCGGGTGAGGGGCGGCGCGTCGATCTCACGGCCGAGTTCACGTTCTAAGTGCCATGCATCGCTTTTATAACAGTAGCTGCCTGCGCTTGTATTTTCTTGAGTTCAGACACTTTTAGCCATGAAGTCCTTTAAATACATGCGCCAGCAGCTCCTGTTACTGAAGCAACCGCTATGGTTTGTTGCGGTGCTGGCTTCGGCAGCAGCGCTCAGCGCCTGCGGCGAAAGCCATCAGGCCGGCAGCATCCCGCAAACATCACCCAGCAAGGCGGCAACAACAGCGCTCACCATCGATGTCTGCACCCAGCCCGTGGTCTATGACAAAGTTCCGCAGCGTGCCGTGGTGCACGGCATCAATCTGCTGGAGATGTTTCTTGCCCTGGGCCTGCAGGACAGGCTGGTGGGCTATGGCGGTCTGCGCGACATCAGCCGCCTGCCCACCGCCATGCAGCCGCTGCTGGCCGGCGTGCCCGATCTGTCCAGCCAGGGCATGAACCTGGAGACCCTGCTCAACGCCCAGCCGGACTTTGTCTTCAGCGGCTGGTCCTATGGCTTCAGACCCGGCCAGATCACTCCTGCCAGCCTCAAGGAGCTGGGCATCGCCAGCTATGTGCTCAGCGAATCCTGCATACGGCAGGTGGCTCGCGAACGCGTTTCGCTGGAAGACACTTTCAACGACCTGCTCAACCTGGGCCGCATCTTTGACATCGAGGCACGCGCCCAGGCGCTGGTGGGCAAGCAGCGCGCCCAGCTGCAGCGCGTGACCGATGCCCTCCAGAACGTGAGCCACAAACCCAAGGTCTTTGTGTTTGACAGCGGTACAGACATCCCCGTCACCACGGGCCGCTATGCCATGCCCCAGGCCATGATCGAGGCCGCGGGCGCAACGAATATCTTTGACGATCTGGACAGCAGCTGGATGCGCGGCAACTGGGAAGACGTGATTGCCCGCGAACCGGACTGGATAGTCATCGTCGATAACGACAGACCCGTGACCGACGGCAAACGCCAGTTTCTGCTGGCCAAGCCCGAGCTGGCCCACCTCAAGGCCATACGCGAGCAAAAGTTCGTGCTGCTGGAGTTTGCCGAGGCAACGCCAGGCCCGCGCAATGTCGCCGCCACCCAGCGCCTGGCCCATGCGCTGCACCCTGAGCAGATACCCGAGCAGGTGAGCGAGCCATGATGCAGACCGCCGAGCACCCAAGCAGTGCGGCTTCGGTCAGCGCCACCGCCAATGCTTTCTCGGCCCAGCGCCGTCAACTGGCACTGTGGCTGACGGCGTTGATCGCGCTGCTGCTGCTTTCGCTCACGCTAGCCATCACGCTGGGGCCGGTGCGCATGGCGCCGCAACTGGCATGGCAGATCACGGCGCATGAAATAGGCCTGCAGCTCAACAACCTGGGCTTGAGCTTTGGTGGGTCCGGAGGTGACTGGACCGTGGCCCAGCAGCAAATCGTCTGGCGCGTGCGCCTGCCGCGCGTGCTGCTCGCCGCTCTGGCCGGAGCAGGACTGGCCGTGGTGGGCGTAGCCATGCAAGCCATGGTGCGCAACCCCTTGGCCGACCCCTATCTGCTGGGCGTGTCGTCTGGCGCTTCGGTAGGCGCGGTCAGCGTGCTGGCCTTTGGCACACTGGCCTTTGCGGGCGAGTTGGCCCTGCCGCTGGGCGCTTTTGGCGGCGCGCTGGCCGCCTGCACCACGGTGTATTTTCTCGCCCATGCCCACGGCAGGCTACTGGCCTCGCGCCTGATTCTGGGCGGCGTGGCCATTGCCTACTGCCTGGGCGGCGTCACCAGCCTGATCGTGCTCACGGCCGATCAGCGCGAACTGGCCAACTCGGTGCTGACCTGGACACTGGGCAGCCTGGCCGGCACGCGCTGGGACGAGCTGGGTCTGCCAGCCTTGCTGCTGCTGGCGGGCGTGGTGCTGCTGCTGACGCAGGCGCGCTCACTCAATGCCCTGCTCGCGGGCGAAGAAACCGCCATGACGCTGGGCGTGGACACCACGCGTACCAGGCGCTGGCTGTTTGTGCTGGTCTCCCTGGTCACCGGCGTGCTGGTGGCGCTGACAGGCCCAATCGGCTTCGTGGGCCTCATCGTGCCTCATGTCACACGCATGCTTGTAGGTGCCGAGCACCGCAGCGTGCTGCCCGTGGCAGCGCTGGTGGGCGCCATCTTCCTGGTCTGGGTCGATGTGTTCTCGCGCATCAGCTTTGCTCCGGCCGAGGTGCCTGTGGGCGTCATCACCTCGCTGCTGGGCGGCCCCTTCTTTGTCTGGATGCTGTGCCGCAAGAATGCCCGGGAAAGGCTGAGCCTGTGATGTTCCAAGCCCATCAAGCTCAGGCACCCAGCCAGTGCGAGCTGCTTTTGCAGGCCAGTCAGCTCAACTTTCAGGCCGCAGCGGCGCATATCGTGCGTGATGTCAGCCTGCAAGTGGCGCGTGGCCAGTTCGTGGGCCTGCTCGGGCCCAACGGCAGTGGCAAGTCCACGCTGCTGCGCATAATCTACCGCATCCTCAGACCCGCCAGCGGCACGGTCTGTATGCAGGAGCGCGACGTCTGGCGGCACAGTGCCCGCGACAACGCCCGTGCCATGGCCGTGCTGGCACAGGAAAATGCCAGCGAGTTCGATCTGCGCGTGCGCGATGTGGTGTTGATGGGACGCACGCCGCACCAAAGCGCCTTTGACAAAGACAGCGCGCAAGACTTTGCCATCGTCGCCCAGTCGCTGGCGCGGGTGCAGGCCCAGCCACTGGCCGAGCGCATGTTTTCCACGCTCTCGGGGGGTGAGAAGCAGCGCGTGCTCATGGCCCGCGCACTGGCCCAACAAGCGCCACTGCTGGTGCTGGATGAGCCCACCAACCACCTCGACGTGCGCCACCAGTTCGAGCTGATGAATCTGATTCGCGGCCTGAGCCTGACCACTTTGGCCGCTCTGCACGAGCTGCCGCTGGCCGCGCACTACTGCGACCGCATCTACCTTTTGCAGCACGGTGCACTGGTGGCGCAAGGCACTCCGACCGAAGTGCTGACGCCAGAGACCATTGCCCGTGTCTACGGCGTGCGCGCCCAGGTGCACACCAGCGCACGCACGGGCAAGCCCGTGATCGAATTCATGCCGGATGAGCTGCTATGACCCAGACCTGCACTGAGCCCACGCCCTCTTTACCTGCAGCCAACGCCGGCCTGGCCATCGTGGTGCTCAGCCGCGGTGCGGCCTATGCGGGCGGCCTGACGGAACTGAGCGATCTGGCAACGCAGCTTGAGGCCCGGCTGGCTGCCGCACAAACGCCTGTGCTGCGTGTGCAGCCGGCCTTTGTGGACCGAGCACAGCCTGCCTTGGCCGAAGCGCTGGACCTGTGCGCCGATGCCGATCAGATCCTGATCTTGCCCGTCATGGTGCCCGACGAGCCTTCGCTGCGCCGCTGGCTGCACAAGCTCATCATGCGCTGGCGCGCCAAGCAACAGGCTGGAGGGCAACCCGGCAAATACGCCCCTCGCATCGTTTTTGCTCAACCCCTGCTGCAGTTGCCGGCATTGGCCGAGCTGCTGGCCGCCACCATTCCCAGCGCACTGCAACAGCCCGATGTGCCGCAATTGCTGGCCGATGAAGACTGGGAGCGCGACCCCAAAGCCTGGTCCCAAGTGCCGGAGCACCAGCACCATGTGCTGTGGTGCGTGGGCCCACGCTGCGCGGCCAAGGGAGCCGTCGCGCTGTGGCCGCAACTGGCACGCACCGTGCAGCAAAACCCGCTGCTCAAAAAGCAGGTGATGCTGCTGCAAACCAGCTGCCAGTACCCGTGCAACCACGGCCCGCTGATGATCGCCTACCCCGAAGGCGTGTGGTACGGCCCCATGGATGCCACGACGATCGAGCCCGTGCTGACAGCCCATGTGCAGCAGCATGACTGCCCCCACGAACACCTGCGCGTGCATGGGCCACGGCCCGC
>Ga0209370_1001016_pt1 | contig 28243 bp, 23 predicted proteins | sample AgamicAtPrz_FD_187164 | JGI IMG/M metagenome (GOLD analysis project Ga0209370, IMG submission 187164) | Agave microbial communities from Guanajuato, Mexico - At.P.rz (SPAdes) (version 2) | ecosystem: Host-associated > Plants > Phyllosphere > Phylloplane/Leaf | place: Guanajuato, Mexico... | reverse complement strand
GCTGGATGCCCACGAAGGGCTGCAGCTGCTGCAATACACCCAGGGCAATGCGCGCTTTACGGGCTGGGAGGCTCAGCTGAGCCAGCGCCTGAGTCGCGAGTTGAGCCTGAGTGTGTTTGGCGACGGTGTGCGTGCGCGTCTGGAAGACGGCTCTGCGCTGCCGCGCATTCCGGCCTTGCGTGCGGGCCTGCGTGTGAATGCGCGTCTGGCCGGCTGGGACACCATGGCTGAATGGACCCAGGTGCTGCGCCAGAGCCGCACAGCCCAGTACGAAACCCAGACGCCGGGCTACGGCATGCTGAACCTGGGCGCGAGCTACCTCTGGAAGAGTGGCGGCAACCAGTGGCAGTTCTATGTCAAGGGCCAGAACCTGACCAACCGTCTGGCCTACGCTGCAACTTCGTTCATCAAGAGTGCAGCGCCGTTGACAGGTCGCAATCTGGTGGTCGGTCTGAGAATGGACTTCTGATCCGGCTCTCGCTGAGACAAGCCGCATCCGGCCCGGGTTTGGGCCTGGGTCGGATGCTACAGCTATAGATAGTGCTGCAGATGACGCAGGGAACGGGTGCTGTCCACACCTATCCTGGCAATCACTTCCGATTCAGGCGCGCCGGCGCGCAGCCATTGCACGATGGCCGTGTTGCGCAGTACCTGCGGCCCCACGCGCTGCAGCGGAAATTTCTGGCTGTCCTCGGGCTGGGCCTGATGGGCGCGCTGGATGATCTGCGAGGCCACATGGAACAGCATGCGTACCGACAACTCGCCGCCACGGCGCGAGTAGAAGACGATATGGTTGCCGTCAATCACCGACGGCCCGCGCTGTGCGGCGCTGAATCTTCTCCAGCTTTGCAGGGCCTGGGCCACGGAGTCGGGCAGCTCAAGCAACCGTTGCTGCGCATTTCTGCTGCCTTCTATCTGCAGGTAGCGGGGCAGGGGTGATTCTCCGTTTGCAATGCTTTCCGAGCTGCCAACCCAGACCTGATCGGCACTTGAAAGCAGGTTCTTCCATAGCAGGCAGCGCACTTCCTCGGGGGCCAGAGCCATCTCGTAGAGCAGCAGCACTATGGCGCGGTCGCGTGAGTCCTGATAACCGTCGGCGCTGGGAAAGTGTCTTGGCAGCGATTGCCAGAGCAGGGGAGGCAGACAATGCCCCTTGCCGTCTTCGGAGGGCGGGCGTTCGGCTGGTTCGAGGCCGGTTGCAGGGTTGGCGCTGATCCAGCCATGCTCCATCGCATACTCATAAATGCGTTCCAGCAGCCGCCAGTAGCGGCGGCGAGTGACCGGACTGATCTTGCGCTCGGGGTGGTGGTGCGCGCGTTGTCCGTCGCGTATCTGCAGGAAGCTCAGCACATCCAGCTCACTTGCCTGATGCCAGGACTTTGAAGGCAGTGGTCTGCGGGCAGGGCGCTTTTTATCGCCGATAGCAGCATGTCCGGACAGATGCATCAACCAGGCTTGCCAGACCTTTTCGTAGTTGCCGTCTGGAGAAGTGTCCAGCGCATCCCAACTCTTGCTGCCCTCATGTTCGAGCCAGTCGCGAAACAGCTGGTTTCCGGTTGGCAGCGTGGATGGATCTGGAGACTGCTGACGCTGAATGCTTTCATTTTGCATAGAGTGATTTTAATGTAACTTACATGAGTAATTTATCGAGATCATAAAACATTCATTCACTTAATGACAGGCCCTCTGTAGCCAGGGAAGAGTGCGCATTCTGTCCAAGCGCCCACTCATTTCATGAAAGACCCGTCAAACCTTAGGGCGCCAGCCGTTCACGAATCCACTGCTGACCTTCCTGCCGATAGCTCAGGCGGTCATGCAGGCGGCTCTTGCGCCCCTGCCAGAATTCCCAGCGCTCGGGCACCAGACGGAAGCCGCCCCAATGAGGAGGCCGGGGAGGATTAAGCAAAAACTGCGCACTGTATTTGGCGGCATTGGCTACCAGCACGCTGCGGCCGCTGATGACCTGGCTTTGCGGACTGGCCCAGGCACCAATCCTGGAGTCCAGCGGGCGGCTGGCAAAGTAGGCATCGCTTTCCTCGGCGCTGACCTTTTCGACACGTCCTTCGATGCGCACCACGCGCTCGAGCTCCACCCAGTGAAATTGCAGGGCCGCGAATGGATTGCCTGCCAGCTGCCGGCCCTTGCGGCTGTCGTAATTGGTGTACCAGACAATGCCGCGTTCGTCATAGCCTTTGATCAGCACTATGCGCGTGCTGGGCCGCAGGTCTTCGCTCACGGTTGCCACGGTCATGGCGTTGGGCTCGGGTACCTGGGCACTGACAGCCTCCTGCAGCCATTGATCGAACTGCTGCAGGGGATTGGGGTCGGAAGCGGATTCGCTCAACTCTGCGCGTTCATAGCTTTTGCGCAGATCGGCAATGGATGAAGATAGGCTGCTCATGCGCGTATTGTGCCGCGCTGTCAAAGCTGGCGTTATGCTCGGCGCCAATATGAATCAAGAAGTTTTGCGCGCTCCCTCAATCGATCCAGGTCAGCCTTGTGTGCTGGTTCTCGCTGCGGGCAGAGGCGATCGATTTCTCGCATCAGGCGGTTCCAGCCACAAGCTTCAAGCCATGCTGGGCCTGCAAACCGTTCTGCAAAACACTCTGGCTGCAGTGCAGGCCTCCGGTCTGCCCTGGCATCTGGAATGCGGGCCGCATCCCGGCATGGGCGACAGCATTGCGGCGGCCGTCAAGGCCACCGCCAGCGCCAATGGCTGGCTGATCCTGCCTGCAGATTTGCCCTTGATTCAAGCCAGCACGCTGCAACAACTGGCTTTGCAGCTGGCACAGCTGGAGAGTCGTGATCTGCGTGTGATCCAACCTTTCTATCAGGGCCAAAAGGGCCATCCTGTGGCTTTCAGTCGTGAAGCTGGGCAGGAACTTGCTGAACTGAGTGGCGATCTGGGCGCGGCCTCCATCGTGCGCAACGCAGCGGCGAATCAGCGTCTGCAGCGCTGGGACTGTGACGACATAGGCTGCGTGCTCGATGTGGACACCGTGCAGGCCTTGGAAGAGACGCGCAGGATCTGGCAGCAGCGTAATTCTTGATTGTCTAAAAGACTCTGAGTGAGGGCCTGACTCGGTAGCCTTTGAAATTACCGAGCTCGTCAATCAGCCAAGGCCCGGCTTCGGCTGCCTGACCTTGTCCTTGAAACGCACGCCCGCTGCTCATTTACCAGACGATGGCAGGCTTAGGCACCGCGCTCGATCACGGCACAAGCCAGGCGCGCGCCGGAATTGCCAGTCGGCTGGGTCGTGTAGTCATCCGGATCGTTGTGCACGATCAGCGATCGACCCAGAATGCCGTTGCTGCCTCTGTCCAGCTTGAGTTCCTTGCTCACAAAATCGATGGCTGCCACGCCTTGGGTATCGGCATCCAGGCTGGGCAAATCGCCGATGTGATGGGCTTTGCTGTCGCCAAATTTGCCATGTGCCTGCTGTCCCGGGTTGAAGTGGCCGCCGGCGCTCAAGCCGTCCCCGCTGGAGCAGTCGCCTTTTTCATGGACGTGAAAGCCGTGCTCGGTATTCGGCACCAGCCCTTCCACACGGCCTTTTACTCGCACGCTGCCGTCAGGTTGCGGGAAGAACTGCACCGTGCCCGTTACCTGGCTGCCCTTGGTGGCTTCCAGGCGTGCAATCGACTGCACGCCTTTCCCGGGACTTGCCGCTGGAACTGCTTCAGAAGAAGAGGGCACTGCCGTGTTGCTGGTCGTGGAGCAGGCTGTCATGGCCAGGCTTGCAACAATCGTCAAACCTGCCCAGGCAGGGCGCGAAAAGAGGGAGGCAACACGGTTGGGGGACATGGCAATCTTTCCGAATTCAAAAGGGCATTGTGCCCCGGATCGTCAGAATTTCAAGTGTTTTTGCCCTGTAGCCCAATACAGCAAAGCGCTAGTAGCTATGTTTCAAATAGCAGTAAAAGACGGGCAACCGCTTTGTTGGAAATCTGCGTAGGCCAGCAGGCGCTTGAGTGCCTTGTCGTCGATGCCCAGTCGTTGCAGCTCCTCGAAAGTGGCCTGTGCATAGTCCAGCGTTGTGCCATATATGCCCTGGGCCTCAGAGAAGATGCGCCGGTATTCGTCCGGCGCCAGCTCGCCGGTGTGGTGCGGGCTTTGGCGCGAGAGCGTGAATGCGAGGGCCTTCACGGTACCATGCGGCGTGCGGCAAGGCAGCCAGCGCGGGTCATAGACGGCATTGGGCATCTCACGCAACCAGAGCTTGCGCATCACGGTATCGCCTTGGTTGCGCGGAATGCGGAAGGCCATGCCCTGGCAGCTGCCGCCAGAGAGCATGCCGAACACCAGGCCAGGCACCTGGGGCGTGCCACGATTGATGGTGCTCCACATTTTGAGAGCACGGTGCCAACCATGCACATGGGCCGAGCGACGTTCGCTGAAGTCGAATTCGGGACGCCAGATCAGGGAGCCATAGCCAAAAATCCACAAATCCTCGTCTCCTCCCCACTGCGCCAGAGCCCGCTCCAGCATCTGGTCAGCATCACGCATGGAATGGTTCAACAAGGGCAGGGCGGACATGGAAACTCCTCAAACCGGATTCAGGACTGAATTGACTTTGATATATAACGCGCGGGCGTGCCGTCGGTGCACCTGCACATGCGCGAAGGCGTAAAAGCAACGGTTTCCCGCAGCGAAATGTCCGAGATTTGAATCTTTTTTGCGATTACAGCCGTAGCCGCCGTTAGGGCGTTTCACGGCAAGCCTCTAGAATGCGTGGTTTTGTCGCTTTGCCAGCCGGAAGCTTGGAGTCAGACCGCAAAGCGTCACGAATACAGATTTCGTACTTTCATAATCACCCGCAAATACGGAGATTTCATTCATGTCCTTCAACAGCTCTGACGACGATAGCCAACAACGCTTTGCCCTGGGTTTTCTGTTTGCCCTGATTGCTCTGGTTGTCTCCACCGTCGTCGGCACCGTCGTCTACAAGCGCGGTATTTCCCATGCACCCAAGACTGAAGCTGCAGTGTCCGCACCCAGCGCGACCAATGTGCCTGTGGTGGTGATCGAAGAAACCGCCCGCGTGATCGTGGAAAACGGTGTGGTCAAGTTCTACTTTGTCTCGGGCAAGGCTGAGGTGGCCGCTGGCGCCAACGAAGCGCTGAGCGACGTGGTCAAGGGCGTGGCCGAAGGCAAGCGCGCCGTGATCTCCGGTTTCCATGATGCAACCGGCAGCGCTGAAATCAATGCCGAGCTGGCCAAGCAACGTGCTCAGGCCGTCCAGGCCGCCCTGATGGCATTGGGCGTGGCGCAAGACAAGGTCGAGCTGAAGAAGCCAGAGCAAACTCAGGCCGATGGCTCCAACGCTGAAGCTCGCCGCGTGGAAGTGATTCTGGCCGATTGATTCAGCCGGCACTCTGAACCAGAGCCCGATACGGCATCCGCTGTATCGGGCTTTTTTGCTGTTCGCAACTGGTCCAATCAGCTGTTTTCAATGAACCCGGCTGCCGGAGGCTGACCCAGAGCGAGGACTCTTTCAATGCCACCAGCATCGACCTGGCGCATGACAAACGATCTCCGCGCAAAGCGCATGGAACGGATCTGCCAGCACCCGTTGATGCGTTCGTACTCATCGCTGTACTGACCAGAGAGATTGACGATGGTGCGTTCCTTGACATTGATCTGACAAAAATCCAGATCCCACAAGCCTATGGCACTATCAGCACCTGTAAAGCGGATCTCAGGGTTGTGACCGTGATGCATATCCTGAATGGAAGGGTTGGCAACCGCCAGTCTGGTGAAGGTTGCAACCCATTCTTCGAGATCCGAAAAAGGCGGAAAGCCGTCGGCTTCGATGACCGCGCCATGCTTCACAAAGCACTCACGCATGGCGTTCGGCTGCTTTTGATCGCAGGCCCGCAGGTATCGAGCCTTCAACGTTGTTATCGAATGGATATCTTCAAGATGCCGCAAACGCTGCTGAAGTTGGGCCAGAATCGCATCGCTCATTGCCTGTCTCCGGATTTGTGTTTGAGCACGGAGTCTTGAATAGCGGCCAATGACTGAAAACCCCTGTTTGGACGATAGGTGGCTCGCTCAGGCATGAAAAAAGCGGCAACCAGGTGCCGCTCGTTCCAGGAATCCGGAGAAGAAAAATCAACGCAGACCGGTGCCGGTGCCCAGATCGTCCTTGCGTTGGATTAGCTCAATCTTGTAGCCATCGGGATCCGTCACAAAAGCTATCACCGTGCTGCCACCTTTGACAGGGCCTGCTTCACGGGTCACATTGCCGCCAGCAGCCTTGATCTTCTCGCAGGCTGCATAGGCATCGGGCACGCCCAAAGCAATATGACCGTAAGCCGTACCCATGTCGTAGCTCTCGGTGCCCCAGTTGTAGGTCAACTCAATCTCCGCCTGACCCGGGTTTCCGCCTTCGAAGCCGAGAAAGGCCAACGAGTACTTGTACTCGGTGTTCTCGGACGTGCGCAGCAGTTGCATGCCGATGACGTTGGTATAGAAATCAATAGAGCGCTGGAGATTGCCAACGCGCAGCATCGTGTGGAGGAATCGCATGGTCGCCATTTTGCCAGCAGGTTAGGAGCTGATGCCGCAATGCGGACATCCTGGACAACAAAGGCGAGTATGCCGATTGGAACGCCTGACGGCGTAGTCCAATGGTTCAAACTTCACCGACACTACAACGCCGAAGTGCTGTTGATGACTCAAAGCTTTCGCGATATCAACCAGCCCATTGCGCAACTCATTGCAATGCTGATCAAGTGCCGGAAAGCAGACATCATGGGCAACAAAAACGAGTACATCCGTAAGGTGCATCAGGTCACGTACAAAGCCCATTGCATTGCGCATTTGAGCTGGAAGGGGGGGGCGCGACTAGGGGGGGTAGCGCAGCTTTTGTGCGAAATTTTTCCGAATTTCGCGGCTAATGTAGCTATTCAAACCTGCGCCAGCCTGAGCAAGACGCTGCATCTCTGAAACTGCTGCTGCACCGGGCCGAAGAGAGTTATATAGGTATAGTGCCCCGTCTTTAAATTGAACAGTGATTTGTCCTGGAGCGACCTCATAGCTGATGATCCCAGAGTCTCCGCCGTGATTTGCATAACGCTGCATTTTCTTTCCTTTGAAGGATGAATATAAATGTGGGTGCTTTTCGGATCAGGATTAACTAGCGCAGAGCCTGCATCAAGAGAGGTATCTGCTAAGTCAACCCTGCTAGTAGTGTATAGTGTTTTAATATTTTCGAAGCCAGAGCATTAGTTTTTGAAATTGTGTGGTTGCAATACGCAACTGGAATGGGATCCATCATCATTAATCGCCACCACTTGCATATCAGTTGATTGGCGGTCTGCTGCTATGTACTCTATGATTGCGCCCATAGAGAAAGAGGGCGTTATGGGACACTACGATCCTGGAGAATGGAAAAGAGATAATCCGTTCACGAGTGGGCGAAATGAAATGGGCTTTGTCACAAAGCTTATTCTTACTGTTGCAGTGCTTTTGGCTGGCGCACTAGCGTACAGATATCAGTCCGAAATATTGCGCTTTTTAGTTGGCCCTTCTCGGACGGCACCTCAACAACCTGCATCTCGGCCTCCGCCAGAGCCCAAGGTCGTTGCTCCAAGAGTCTTGGTACCTGAAAAGCCTCGCACCGAAGCTACAGGCCAGATTTATCGGTGTGGAAACACCTACAGCACCACACCTTGCGAAGGTGGCAGGCAGATTGCTCAGCCAAGCGAGGGGCCAAGCTCTAGAGAGATTTATCTCTGTAAAGACTTTCAAGGCAACCTGACATGGGAAAGCGTTCCATGCTCCGCCAACGGGCGTTTTATGGATCGCATTGCGCGTGTTCCGACCAATGTCTCGTGGGAAGAGCAAGTAGCAATTGCCAGACAACAACGCGATAGAGCGCACTCAATTGCGGCTGAGCAAGTGGTTCCGGTCGCAACTCGTCCGACCGCAGGCAGGGCCAATGCTAGTGAATGCCAAGCACTAGATGAGCATGTGAATTGGCTGGATAACTTGGGGCGAATCGGTGGAGGCGGTTACACCATGGATTGGATTCGTGACGAGCGGCGTAAAGCTCGTGATCGACAATTCAGGATTGGTTGTTAGCCAATTTGGAAAATTGGAGCGTTTGCGGGCGCGGTTTAATGCCTTGCAAGCTCCTTTTCCAGCTAGTGCGTAGTTGCTCGCTGCATGACTGAAAGCGACTGCGTCGACGGTAGAAATTCCCCATCGTGATTCCCAAAACAGTGCCAAATGAACGGCGAGAGGAGCTTGCCCCTCGCGCCGATATTTTTTGATGGTGGATGGCTTGAGGTCTAGGAGACTGGCGAGCTTCGCATCGCTGTAGCGCAGATCATCAAGGATGTATTGCAGATGCTGCAAATGTGCAGGGGCAAATTTGCAGAGTAAGGTGCTCTATACATCACCTAGGTTTCGGCATGCACAACCTTGAGAGACCAGCAGCGAAAGGGCGTAGTCTAGCATTTGCAATTAAACATAATATACATCGTATCCAGCAGAGAAGCTCTAAAAATAGGAGCGCTAGAGCTCCAGTTTTTAAGGCTTCCTGTAGACCCATGGGACTACGTTTTTACCTCTTCCTCTTAACCAATTCCGCGAGAGTTACAAATAGCTCCCGTTGACGCACGGTTCGGACTCTAAGGACTTCGCTGCCAACTGTCAAACATTTTTGTTTGACCCGTCATCTTTTTCCGGCATCGGCGCTGCGTCCGCTGCTACAAAGTCGCAAGCACTGGACCCGATCCGAGCCCCCGCAGGAGCTGCACGCCATCCAGTCTGAGTCCACCATCGGATCGCTCCCATTGTCGACGTCTCCACATCCAACGGGACACGTGTGTGGATCAAACCCGTGGCCGCAAGAACCATCGTCACGCAGCATCTGCACGGTCTTCGCTCGTTGAGCAGGCGTTGTGTAGCCGTGTTGAACAGCGATCTCGATGGCGCGATCGAGCTGCAGCTCGGGCACCTGCAGCAGCGCCAGGTCAATGCTGGCCCCCACGCGTAGCTCGTAGGTCTCGTACACCTGGCCACAGCCTTGATTGGCAGCGTCCGACAAGGCTGCGCACTTCGCTGCCCAGTCGTTTTCCGAGAAGACTTCCGCCTCGCGAGCTGGTGCCACTTCGAGCGCTACGACGCTTGGAGACGTAGTAGTAGTTCTTTGTATAGAAGACCCTTGTATATAGAGTGCAGGAAACGGCAAATCCAGTTTGCAGGTTTCGGCAGACGTTTTTGGCTCAAGTTTGCAGGTTTCGGCAAGCGGCTTTGGGGCTTGCTTGATGACTTGGCCAAGCCATTGGCCATCGACGTAATCGAGTAGCCCCTCCAGGACGGCCTGCCGCTCGTCATCGGTCATGGGGCGACCTGGGCATTGCGTGGGCAAGGCCCTACCAGATCCGCCGCAGTACCTGCACTGGGTGTGATCGTGGCCGATGCTGTGGAGCGAAAAAACAGCGGCCCGTGGCGCGGGCTGGTCGGAGTCCATCATGGTGCGATCGATGTGCTCGAGCTCGGCAATGACGGCTGGGCAGACTGGCATCAATCCATTGCCCGGTGGCCAGCGCTGTAGCCACATGACCTGATCCGGGTATTTGAGGCCGAGCTTCGCGTGGTGCCAGGTCAAGCTGCCCTCGGCAAAAGCACTGAGCACGTTCCATCGGTGCCGCAGCCGAAACCAGAAGCTACGCGATTTCCATAGCTCTAGGCGCTTGTCTGGCGCGGTGTTGTCGCCAATCACGTAATCAGTTGAGCAGGTGGATTTCATATCAGACCATCTTCAATGCGGGATTGCTGGGGGGGATGGGCTGGACCCACCGGCCTGGGCTGGTGAGGACAACACAGGACAGATGGGCCACTACCGTGCCGCGGCTGTGGATCTCATAGCGCACGATGTTCGTGCGGTTCGCGGCTGGCAGGTGCCAGCCACACTTGATGACCTCCCGCTGGGTCTTGGTGCTCAGCTCGTCGACGGTGAGATCCTCATGGCCGTCCTCACGGTCGCCATGGCGTGCGTACTCCTTGAAGATCTTGGGCGACACCAGGGCCATGCCCTCTTCCACGAAGTGAATCGCTGCGCCGGTCTCATTGAACTTGAGCTCGCGGCTGACCAGGCCCATTTGGACCCACTGCATGAAAGCCAAAGCCAGGGGGCTAGGCTCGGGCGGCGGCTTGTCGGGGCTGGAGTCGATCCCTGGCAGCGGCTGCAGCAGAAGAACCGGACCTAGTGTTACTGCGGCCGTCGCCGGCGGACTCGCAGTGGTGGTGCGTCCCTTGAGTACAGGCAGGTCATCGAGCTCGTCCAATTCAGCGGCCATGCGCTTGAACTCGGCGCTCACGCTTTGAGAGCGTGGCACCTGGTCATGGCGTAGCTCGGGGGCGGGCTTGTTAGGTGTGCTTGGCGGCGGTGGTGGAGCTGCTGCAGGTTGAATAGAAGGCGGCCTTGCGGCCGCAGTTGCGGCAGCTTGGGGCGGCTGGTGCAAGGTGGCGGGCGTTTGAGGCGCAGCTGGTGGCGGCGGCACCGCTGCGGCATCTTGGAATGGTTGCGGCATGTTCTCTGCCGGCTGTGGGTGCTTGACCGGCTTGTTCTTTTTGCCAGGCCTGTCCGATGCTGTTGCAGATTCGGATGGATCGAGGAAGTAGCTGCCCTCGCTGTCGCCCAGCAAATACGCAGCTTCGCCGTTGTCGAGGCTGTCGTAGTCCAGCTTCAATGGCGTGGGCACGCCGGATCTCGATGCTGTCCCAGCTTCAAACTCGTCGTAGGCTGTATCAGCTTGGGTCTGCTGCACTGGCGCCGTAGGCGCCCGAACTCCCAAGACTGCCGCAGTTTGGGATGGAGTTTCTGGTGCAGGTGTCTTGGCAGGTGCCGCAGTGGTTGCCGCAGGCCTGGGCTTTGCCGCAGCATTCGGCGGCTTGGTGAAAGTAGGCTCCCGCATGATGGCGGCATGCTTTTTTGCTTCTGCCGCATCCTGGGGGCGTTGCTTCGCAGGCTTTGCCGCAACCTGGGATGGTTGGGCTGAGGATGTCGCAGCTGGGGGGGCATTGGCATCGATTGCTGCCGCAGATTCCGTTGCACTGAGAGTTGCAGCAGCTTGATGTTCGTCTTGCCCTGCTCCATCCTTGCGACGGTCGCGGATCTCCAGCCGCCCGCGCATGGCGGCTGGGTACTTGCTTTCGTGGTTGAACAGCTTGGCCAGGGGGAACTTGAGCATGGCAAAGTCATGCATGTAGGCCCCCTGCTCTGACCCATCCTCGGCATAACCGTGCACGGTGACATGCCAGACGGCCTGGCCGCTGGCAGGGTTCAGCTCGATCGCGCCATAGTCCTGCCAGGTGTCGAACAGCCGGTCGTTCTTTGCGTTGCCAGGCACGCTTTCATCGGGCTCGTTTGCTTGGATGTGCTCTCGCACGGTATCAGCGAGGCGCTTGGCCACGAACCAGATTGCCCCCTCGAACACCCAACCTGCCGCACCGTTGCGATTCAGGGGGAGCTGTGTGCCAGCTTGGAGCATGGTCCTCATGGACCGCATCAGCAGCTCGATGAGAGGCACGGCCTTGGCCGTGGCGAAGCGGGCCTTGGAGCCTTTTTGCAAAGCTCGCTGCGTGGATAGTTGGTCGGCCCGCTTGACGATCTTGGCGACGAGACTGTCCATGTCCTGGCCGGTGAGGTATTGCTCCAGGGCATCCAAGGCTGTAGGCGTGTGCGCCAGGAATCGAAGCGCACTTTCTGGTGCAATTCGGGGCAGCAGCAGCTGGGCCAGCTTGGCATGGGCGCTGTAATCGCGCTGCCCCTTGGGCGCAAAGTCCACCAGGTACTCGGCAGTGCGCTGGCCTGCGATCTGCGACAGGCTTCCGCCCGCAGGTGCCCAACGGATAGGATCGCTCTCGCCAACTGGACGCCATGCAATGCGCAAGTCGGTCATGGGCTTGGCGATGTCATGCAGCAAAGCGCAGAAGAACACCACATAGGTCCACTGGTCGCGCTGGGCGTCAACGACCTCGATCTGGCTTCCGCCTGGCAGAAGATGGGCATTGCGCCAGGTCATGGCCGCAAGCAGCATTTCGATGGTGTGTGACAGCAGGCCGCCTGCGTGGGCGTGGTGGTGCGCTTCCGAGGCAGGCATGAGTTGCACGAACTCGGCGTACCGCCGAATAGCCGGCAGCAGGTCCCGTTCCCAAATGGCCTGCGACTGGTGCGACTGGCTCCAGATCTGGGTGATAGCCCGCTCTGCGCGGACCGTGGCCAGCAGCTGCTGGGCGTTGAGCACGCGCAGCCATCCGGGCTCACTGCCCGCGATGTGGATCTCGTCTGGCTTGAGTGGCAGATCTTGAGCGCCCCTCGATACTGGTGCGTCGGGCAGCGGCAGCGGGCCTGCAGGCGCAGAATGCACGGGCTTGGCCTTGTTCCAGGGCACCATGGCGAGTAACTTTGAAGCAATACTCTTCACGCGCACTCCTCTTGGAGCAGGATTCGAGCGAAGTGCTGGGCACGGGCTGACTTGCCATCGTTGGGTGTCCAGATAGACAGCACCTCCCCAGGCTGGCCCAGCGCGAGGAAGTCCATGAAACTCTGCTGAAGCGGGTTCCATTTGATGCGTGAGGCGATGCCGTCGCAGCCCCAGTCGCCGCATGTGTGCACGAACGGCTGCGCCACGACTTGCATGACGAAGCCGTGCCAGTTCATCTCTTGCTGAGGTTTTTGCACATGCGGCATCTTGGGATGGTCAGCAACCAGCTGCAGCAGGATGGAGCGGACGCTGAAGATTGGGTCAAGCTCCTCTTCCAGATGCTGCTCCAGCCCCTCGAATCGCCCCAGCCAACGCATGAGCGGGTTGGTTTTGCTGGCGAGGCCCAGCAGTTGCAGGCTGTCTGCGATAGCGAATATCGAGCAGCCTCGATCAAGCGGATCTCGGCCTAGAAATGGTGGATCACTGTTGGCTCTCTGCTGGATATGCTGACTATGTAGGTGTGGTGCGCGGGCGAGGTCGTCCATGGGGCGCAACCGTACCTAGTGCGCCCTCACCTGTCAGCGCGAAACCCTGTGGTGATGACCCGAGGCTTTTCGCTTGAAACAAGCAGCGAAACATGCTAACGGAATGATTTATCAAATGGTCCGCATGTGTCGATTTGGGCTACCTGGTCTGCCAGTTTCCACTGGCAGACTTCGAAACGACTCAGCTGATAATCGCCGTGCAACGGTGGCTGTCGTTCACGTGCAGGACCTAAATTTACTATGCGTGGAACTAAGCAGTAATGCTCTGGCCATCGGCTTTAATAAATGATTTCGTGGCGTAGCGTGTTGCAGGTGTCGGACAGAGGTTCAAGACAATCGAATATTCGCACCAGAAGAAGTTGAACTGAGGGTCTCGCCCGTAGCTGTCGTTCGAGCTTCTTTGGCGAACGTGTGCGTTGTCCATGCAAAGCACTTTCACGTCCCCGAAAATGCATTCACAAGTGAAAGGTCTCCCAGGAAGTCATAATGCTCACTCGGGGCGTTCCTCGTCAGAGTTCCCGCAGGTCTTGCCTTAGTAAGCCCTTCGCTTGCATTACCTGGACTGTGAATTTCTCGGATCAGCGTGAAGTAAGCGTCGCGGGCTATCAGCCGGTATCCAGCTTCTAGCGGAACGTGGTTGATCAAAAGAGGTGGACTGATTAGCGACGAGGTCACCTTAACTGAATTTGCAATAGTCGAATCAAATATCCCAAACTTGCCGCTGTGGATGTGTTGATTGTTACCTTTGCCTAGAAAGCTGCTGGCCGCCCCGAGGCCGGCAGCTTTCGCCCATAGCCCATGCAGTCCTTTGCCAGTACCGGTAGATCCTTTGCGCATGCTCCGAATTTTGAGGAGCATGCGAGCCCTTTGGGTAGGCCCTGTATCCAGTAAAGCCGTTTTCCCCTATGGGGGCAGGCTCCAGCTTCCCTACCCTTTTCAATCCTTCATGCAAACGCCGTTTGATGGGCATTGCATCCCGATTGCACATCGATCGTATTCACGCCACGTGTTAATACAAGCTGGCTAATGTTCCAAAAACCTGTCGTGTTGTGACTATTGACAGCACTCGTGCAGTGTCCTTGCCGCAGGCATTCGTGCAGGGGCGAGTGGTGGTACGAAACGCAGTTCCGAAGAATGATCGACTTAGCCGAGCAAGCCACAGAAGCGATGTCCTGACCTCTCCAACGTGTCGCCAGAGTTACTTTTCGGAGGTTCTAGCGCTCTTTCGTTCCCGGCTGTTGGTGAACCATAAATGGTTCACCTTGGTGGAGTGAGCATTAGATTTCAGCACCTCGTGATGCACCTCCACGGGCTGTCACTTTTGCAGTACTGCAATTTTTCAGACTGTTCTGATGTTCCTAAGCCTCTTCCTTAAAGATACTGAAACTAAGCAGGAAAGCGAATCGCTGCTATGAGAGCTCGGTAGTTCTGTCGAATGCCATACCTCACTTGCGGCGCGGATCCTGGCAGGCTCGGCTGTGCGCGTATGCGAGCGAACATTTGGCTACTGAGGGCTGACTGCCAAGCGCTCGCAGAGTGAAGGCAGAAATCACAGACATTTCCGCTAAGAAAGGCATAAATAATGATGGATGAGTTCGCGAGGAGCGTCGACGCGGCAACTACACTTGGCTCGAGGCGTCTTGTTGATAGTATTTGCGACGGTGTCTTGGCCAGAGAGTTCTCGGTAGCATTCCAACCGATCATCGACGTGCACTCTGGCCACACAGTGGGAGCCGAGGCATTATTGCGTTGGCAGCATCCGAAGTTCGGTCAGCTCTTCCCTGGAGCCTTCGCCGAGGCTCTACTGGCACCTGAAGCTGCATGGGCAACTACCGCATTCGTCATTGATGAAGTATGTCGGCAACTCAGCGCGTCGACGAGAAGCTCCTCAGTAGGCTACTCTGAACTCGGTGCCAACTTGCAGTTCGTTTCGTTTAATGTTTTACCTTCCCAACTGGATGAACAAAGGCTTGAAGCGCTGATTCGTTGGTCGACAAAATCACATCGAGTTCAGCCCTCGCAACTCCTAATCGAGCTGCTCGAACACGAGCCAATTCTTGATCACGCCCAGCTCCAGCAGAATATTGAACGGCTTCAGCAACTGGGAGTACGCGTGGCTATCGACGACTTTGGCAGCGGTGCCTGGACGTTGAGTGACCTAGCGAACCTTAAGATTGATGTGGTGAAGCTAAGTGGCAAGCTAGTGAATCGAGGATTATTAGATGCAAGAACGAAGCCGATTGTTGGCAGCATGATCGGCCTGCTCTCGGATTTGGGAGTTGCTGCTGTGGTGGAAGGTATTGAATCGACCAACCAACGAGCTTGGATAAAAACTCAAAAGCCTGTTATGGCGCAAGGCTATGGTTATGCGATGCCTCAAGCTTGTCTCCGTTCAGCGCTTCGATTCGAAGCTTAGATTCATTGCGCTACTCCCGAATTAGTTCGGCAAGGAATGATGCAGTGGTTCCTCTGTTTCGAAAGGAGCTCGATCTTGCAATCAATGTTAATTGCGAATGCACTAGCTGAACATCTGGAAAAATTAACCTCGTCAACGACATTGCACTTGGATCATGTTGTTGCGATCTAAGCAAATGGAATTGCTCCCCTCTTCCATTCCGGATCGTTTAGCCCGTCAAATGGCGGTGCGAGTCGGCAAAGCTCGCTCAATCACGAGCCCGGAAACTTGCTTTACGGAATACACCGGAATTTTCGCGCGAATCGGGAAACAGGGGTGCACTGCTTCCAATTTTTCCTTGCACTTGAGAAGTGATGGTCAACGACTAAGCTTATTGATTTAAGTAGTTGCACACCAATGCCAGTCTGGTAAGACGCTCAGTGCTCTTCGAGCAGCTTGCGGGACGCGAATAACTCGGCGTCACTACGGATACCAAGCTTACGAAACGCTGCTTGCTTTTGCGTACTGATCGTCTTACAACTCCGAGCGAACTTGGCGGCGATGTCAGAGACTGACATTCCTTCAAGATAGCAGCGCAACACTTCATGCTCGCGTGGGCTTAGACGCAAGTTTCCAGGTCCACCCACATCGGAAGAAGTTGCGGCCTCTCCGCTCGCTGCATTTGTTTTCGCTAGGCGAGGATCGGGCATGGCGCTCGACATGAGCTTGCCTGACAACTCCTCGCTGACGTAGGGACGCCCTCTTGCGACGGCGAATATTGCCTCGGGCAGCTTGCTAAGGCTTTCGCTCTTTCCAAAAAAGCCGAGCGCGCCCGCGCGCATCGTCATGTTGACGGTCGCAGGGGTGTCGCTACTTGACGTCATCAGGATCTTGCATTTAGGAAAACGTGTGCTGACCAACTTCACCAGATTGAGGCCATCGATCTCCCCGGGACCGAGTGTGTAGTCAAGCAGGACGACATCCGCGTCATTCGCTTCGAGCCAGCAAATTAAATCGCGTGATTTCGCGAAGCTGGCCAATACCGAAATCTCATCCCTACCGGTAAGAAAACTCGAAATTCCATGCTGGACTACAGCGTGGTCGTCTAGGATCACGACCCGGATCACCCGGCGTTCTGTCCTCATTGCTAATCCTTTCATTCTTGCTACATGGCTGGGAACTGTCGACTTTCAAGACATCAGAAGCAGTTACCAAGCGTGACATTCGAGATCAGGCCACAGCCTTTCGAGATAATTTGTGCATACTTCGCCGACGGTGAGCTACGTCAATCCTTAGCGATGGAGCTGCTTCATCTAGCGCACAAATCGGTAGAAAGCTCCTGCAGCACAAACGATGACTGGTGTTGGGCCGCATACTGCTCATAATCCACGGCCTATGATCGCAAGACCTACGATCGACAGTGAGCGAACTCTGGCAAACGATGTTGCTCCGAAGGGCTCCACGGAGCCGGTTCGTCATTATCGCAGTCGCTAAAGCGATGCGACTGATTCATCACAATCCGATCAGTGCGATAAGAGGAAGTGAGCATGTTGAATATGAAGGGCCGGGCGATCTTGTTTGGGCTCGTGTTGGGGATGATGCCAGCACTTGGGTTGGCGAATGGCGGACCGCAGTTTACTGAGGAGGAACAAGCGTGGATCGTTAGCCATCCAGTTGTGCGGACACGTGTGGATCCTAGCTGGCCACCCTTCGAATTTAGAAAAGATGGAAAGATTGTGGGTGTCGTCCCATCATTTCTCGATGCTATCTCCCGAATCAGCGGGTTGCGCTTCGAGTACGTCGACGATGTCACTTGGCGCAACTCTGAGGAGGCACTGCGATCCGGCAGAATTGAAATCGCCCCGGACCTGATGTGGCGCAACGCAATCAACGCATGGAGGGTGCCTCATGCCGATGCAAGTTTAGGTGTCACCGTCAGTGCTGCCTCAACCGCCGTCCGCGACCACCTCATCTTCAGTCGCCCATATTTTGTTGGCACCGTGTTCGTCGTGACGTCGGAGCGTTCGAATCTGTTAGTCGATCCTCGCAATCTCGCAGGCCGGCGCATTGCCATTAAGGGCGGCGGCGCAATGGAAGCCGCTATCCGCAATGGCGATATCCCCGTCACTCTATTGACTTACGACGAGGAACAGGAGGCACTTGCCGCGGTGGCCGAAGGCAAAGCCGATGCCGCCATTGGCCCGGATGTTTCGATGCTCCCGCTTGTGCAGCGCCAATACCGCGATAGGTTGTTCGTGTCGGGAGGCCTGCCGGACACGCCGTACGCACTCTCTATTGCGACGCGCAGAGATCTGCCGGTGCTCGCGTCTATTCTCGACAAGTCGCTCGCTGCCATTCCAGCGCGCGACGCTGAGCAAGTCGTGCATCAGTGGATTGAATCGACTGATTACGGAAAGCCTTCACTCCAATCGATCATCTACTATCGTCGCTGGCAGGTTACGGCTGTGGGAGCCAGCCTACTCGCACTAGCGGCAATCGCATTCGCCTCTTGGCGTTCACGCGTCCTGGCTGTGCGCAGCGAGCGCGACAAGGCTATGTTCTTTGCGTTCATAGGCCACGAAATTCGCACGCCGATGCACACGATCTTGTCATCTCTTGAATTGCTTCAACGTGCAAAACTACCGCCAAAGGAAGCGGCACGAGCGGACGCGGCAATATCAGCGTCCGAATCGTTATTGACTTTGCTCGACGACCTACTCGATTACTCACGCCTTGAATCGGGCAACGTGATGCTCTCGCTCGATCCGACGTTCATTGAGTCCTGGGTACAACGTAGCGCAGATATGGTGCGCTGGAGGGTAGATGAGAAGAAGCTGGTGCTTGCGCTTGATGTAGTCTGTCCAGCGGACCTATGTGTGCTGATCGATCCGGTGCGCACGCGGCAAGTCCTCCTGAATCTGCTTGTTAATGCGATTAAGTTCACTTCGTCCGGCTCCATTGTCCTACGCGTCGATTACCTCGACGGCAAACTGGGTCGTGCCGGGTCGCTTGTCATTGAGGTCTGCGACACAGGTATCGGGATTCCGCCGGAACGCCAACGACTGATCTTTGAGCCCTATCAACGAGTTGAACACGCCGGTAGCCGCCGCGTCGGTGGCAGCGGATTGGGACTAGCGATCTGTCGAGAAATAGTTGACTTAATGGAAGGCTCAATTTCTGTCGATAGCAGCGCCGACAGGGGCACCGTATTCACGGTGATCCTGCCAGCAAAGCGCATCTACAGCGAATCGTTCTCAGGGGTTACAGATAGTGAGCCGGAGTCATCGCAGCAAGTGTCATCAGAGACGATGCTGGGACATACGCTTCCCCTTTCGTCGCCAACCAGAGCGCAGATTCTGGTCGTCGATGATCATGAGGCGGTTCGACACGCGATCCAGCATCAGCTTGACGCTCTGGGATGCTCCTCGATTGTTGCCGACAATGGCCGGCAAGCACTCGCAATGTATGCGAGTTCGGTATTTGACGTGGTACTGCTCGATTGCGACTTACCAGATATAGATGGCTATACGGTTGTGCAACTCATGCGCAGGGAGGAACGGGCACAGCGGCGGCCCCACACGCCCATCATCGCGATCTCGGCATCAACCGGTGATGCGCACCGTGAGCAATGCTTCGATAGCGGCATGGACGGTGTGCTGGGAAAGCCGTTGCGGCTCGAAGAATTACGTCAATTAATTGACCTCTGGTGTCCGGTCATCGAGAAGAACGTGAGAGAAACCCCAGCTGGATCAATGCGACCCCAAAAATGCGACTTTGATGAGATATACCGTCAAACCGTTGACGCCGACATAGTTGTACTGGGCGAGGCGCTGTTGACTGGGAATGCTGATCGCGCGCGGCATGCCTGCCATCGCATCAAGGGCGCTGCCGCCATTGCTGGCTATGCAGCTACCAGCGAACGCGCAGCCGAGCTCGAACAGTTGCTTCAGTTTTCACCCGAAGACATACCGTCAACCATCAATAAGCTTGTAGAAGACCTGGTGCGCATGCATGGCCTCGATATGGCGTCTTTTGACGTTCCTAAGCGCTAAAGGCCCACGTCTTTTACTCGTACTAATCCCTGCTAAAGGCTCTGCCATAAATTAAGAATTCTGTGACGAGTGCGATGGCTCGAAACTTTCGGCCAGACACCAAGTCTCGATCGTCTGCCGAAGCGTCTCTAAGCGCAATGGTTTTCCCAGAACGCCGTCCATGCCGCTATCGAAGCATTGCTCGCGATGCGCATCATCAGATTCGGCTGAAATCGCGATGATAGGAACGCGACGTTCCTTGCGTGCGGCTTCTTGCTGTCGGATCATGCGCGCAAGTGCGCAGCCGTCGATATCGGGTAGATTGCGATCGAGCAGAACCATGTCTACTCTACTCTGCGCGAGATAATGTAAAGCCTCTTCTCCACTGCCTGCCACCATCCCGACACAGCCGAGCGCCTCACATTGATCCATTAATGCCGCGCTGACTGCAATCTGATCGTCCACAATGAGGATGCGTGCTGAGCCACCATGAGTAGACTCAGTTATGGTGTCCATCAACGACGATGGTGTCGGGACGAGCTGGCTACCCCATACGCCTTCTGCTTCAAGAGCTGGAAGCTTAACCGTAAAAACCGTTTCAACATGCGGTGTGCTTTTGACTGTTATCGAGCCGTGCATCAACTCGACAAGCTCTCGGCAGATTGAGAGTCCTAGCCCGCTACCACCTATTCCTGTTTGAGACGAACGGTTAGCCTGCCAGTAAGTCTCAAAGATTTGGCCAACACGATCTGGCGCAATGCCAATACCGGTGTCGCGCACTTTGAGTATTAATGAGCCTTGGCGACCGCGACGGGCTGACTGAAAGCTCACGTGCAAGCTAACCGCGCCGTGCTTTGTGAAATTGATCGCATTGACAAGGAGATTAAGCACTATCTGACGTACTCGAACTGGGTCGATAAACACGCGCAAGGATGGCGCTCCAGTGACATTCAGGATAAGCCTCAACGCCTTTTTCTCCACACGCCAGCGAACCATGTCGACAGTTTGGCGAGCCCATACATCTACTTCCACCAGTTGTGGCGACAACCTGACCTTACGTGCTTCGAGACGGGAGTAGTCGAGGATATCGTCCAGTAGTGTCAGCAGTGTTTGTGAAGCCGACGTCGCAGCGTCCACCCGGCAGGCCTGCTGTACTGGTAGCTGCGAACGCTTTAGCAAGTCAAGCGACGAAAGGACAGTCTGCATGGGCGTGCGAATTTCGTGGCTTACAAAAGCAAGGAGCATTGCCTTGTCGCGCTTACCGCGTATGGCTGCGGCACGTGATTTCCATAGAACATACACCACCACTACAAAACTTAGCAACGTCAAGAACGTCGCCGTTACTACTGGCGCGCGATAGCGCATGATCGAGCGAAATGATGGTTTGCCATAGTCGTCCAACTCGATCGAGTCACGAGTGATCCCTGCGGTCTCTATGACCGTAATTGCCGCTAGCGACTTGTCGATGATTGATGCGAGAAGTGGAAGGTCGGTGCGCGTTAGCATCGCAAGCGAGACTGGGCGATCGGCCAGCATGCCTGAGGTGTAGACCTGACCTGCGAATTGGCGGCGCATAATCGGCAGGATCGTGACGTCGATACCGAGCGCCGCATATGCCTCACCGCTTGCAACTGCAGCCAGCGCGAGCGCCTCGCTTTCAAACGTCAGCAATTCGAGCGGCACTCCGCTGTGACGGACGAAGTATTCGACCGCTCCTTGTCCTTTTATGGCAACACGTTGGCCTTTCAAGCGCTGCAGGCCGAAAATCATTGAGGAGTTGTTACCGGTTACTACAGTCAGGCGGCCTACAAGGTATGGTGCGCTAACCAGAGAATCTACGCCTGCGCGTTCGGTCGCCAGTTCGCGCCAGACTCCTGGCAGCAAATCGACCTTGCCGGATGCGAGCGCCTCGTATGCGTGACCCCATTCGGTTCCCGGTACGGTCCGAAATGAGAGTCCAGTCATCCTTGAGATGGTATTTAGATAACCCGCAACGAGGCCCGCGTGCATGCCGTTGTGAACGTATTCGATTGGGCGCCAGTTCGCTTCGACCGCAATATGGACGACGGGGTTATCGCGGATCCAGCGCAACTCCTCATCTGTGAAGTTCGGCTTACCTCCGACGTTCAAGGCATGACTGTCCACCGAAACTGTAAGCAGTAGCATGGTTAACAACAAGTGACGGAGTATGCGCGACATCGAATGATGTTCGGAGAACGTTGCTTCCATACAGGATTCGTGATGGACTTAGGTGCCCTGCGCCGGGATCGCGGGCGCCCGACACACTAGAGATTTGCGGACGAAGGCGTAAACGTTATCGTCAGCTTGTTGCTGTATTTACCCGGACGCTTCCACACCGACTGAAATTCAGGCGTCTCAAGTGTCAATGGCGCTGGCGTACAGATGACCGTCACTGAGATGCCTGGCAGCGACACCGAGCGACCGGCGGTGTTGTTCACACCTTGAAGCCGTACCTTCTCGTTGTTCGGCAGCGCAATCTTCTTGCCCGCGTATGTCAGGCTCAGGGAATAATCGACCCGGGACTCGTAGCTGCCGCTCTTGTCCTTATCGAGTAGGACCGAATATTGGCCTTGATCGCGCCTATCAACAGTGAGACCGTCGCTTGCTGATATGTCAAACCAAGTGCTCTGCGCGTTGTAGCCGTCATAGAGGCACAAATCGACGTTAGAGGTTCCCGCCATGCGGCTGCCATTCGGCAACTTACGCAGTTTGAGGTCGACGATCGGCGTGGCCGTAGCGAACTCTGGAAGGTAGATCTGAATGTTGTCTTTGTCTGTAACATCCAGCTTGATCTCTGCACGGAACACAGCAAGCTTTGGAGAATTGATGGTGGCCCACGATCGCAGATTTAGCTTCAGGTTAGCCTTCCAGGTTCCGCCCGACGGGAGTTTCTTTAACTCGCTGGCGGGGATCTTCACGTAGAGTAGACGCCCGTCGAAATAGACGTTGGAGGGGCAGTTACTGAGGATATACAGCATCGCTTTTTCTATGGGTTCTCGGCTCCCCCCAATGATTCCGCTAGGCGCAATCGCGCCTGAGCATGTTCGATGAAGTTCTGCCAAAGTCGACCCCTCTAGAGTCAATATTGCCGTCGCCCCGGTCTTTTCTTCCTTGAATGAAAGATTGATGTCGGTGGCGCTTCCCGGCCCTCCCCAGGTCGGCTCAGTGGGGCATGCGCCAGTCGCCGTATCGGAAAGTGATTCGCAAGTCCACGAGTTTGTTCCCCATTTTTCTGGGGCGTCCGAATCGTAGCCTCCCGACGCCCGGCTGAAGATAATGACATCTCCCACTGGAGCGCCCCGATCACGTATTGCTTCAACTATGTCGTTTCGTCCAGTTGGCTGTTGCATAACGGCTGAGGCATCTAGTGAGATTGCTCCTACCATGCCGGCGAGTACGGTTCCTAGGCAGCGAAATCGAATGCTATGAATCATGTTGATCGGGATTTCTGTATAAGTTCTGAGTGACAGGGACAACACAGTGTGTGAGAAAGCGCTCATGCAAATGTCATTGGGGCGAGACGGTCGCATCTGAGGTTCTGTCTCGCATCACAAACGCGTAACGTCGTTCCAGAAGCTTGCGCACACGGGCTTGCTTGCGCAGCGATTCCGGTAGTGCGTCAGGACCGGCCACTTCACAATGCACTTTGCCTACCATCATCAACACGTCTTTCTGATGCTTGACGTGCAGCGGACAACGCATCAGCGTCGAACCGTCTATGACGTACAGTTCGCTTTCCTTATGTTCCATTTCTGCAATGAATCCGCCTTGGCTGTCGATAATTGGCATCGAGCCATTGAGAATTACGCTGTTCGATAGCGCTGTGCCGCTCGCCGAGAAGGCTTGTCCAACATAGGTATAAATAACTTTCGCATCAACGTTACGTAGCGTTAGTTGTCCAGGCACCATGAAAAGAGTTTGTTTGCCAAGCCCCTCGGTGACGCTTGTTGAACCAGGGGATACCTGCGTGCCCGCGTCGCTGACTTCTGTGGTGACTGGAGTGAAAGCTGACACTGGCAGCAGTGCCTGTTGTCCGAAACCCACTTTGATCCGAGCACTTGAATCGCTGCTAACTTCCGCAGCCATGCCCATCGCGTCCTCATGCTTGTTGACCCGAACAGCAAAACCTGCGAGCGGATCCGATTGAGACGCGGATGTGCCGAGAAAAACCCCGTGCCGTGACAGTGCGAACGAAGACGAATAGCTTCCTGTGACCGATAAGTTGTTGCCTTCTTCGCGGCTATAGCTGTTCGCAACCGTGCCGGTAACATCTCCATACCGCCCTTTCCAGCGCCCTTGTATGGTTCCAGTCTGGGTGTCGACATCATCACCAGATAGACCCAGCGTGAGCTCCCGATAGCTATCACCCTGCCAGTTCCAGTTTCGGTCGAGCGTATAGTGTGTCTTCGTCCTGTCGCGATCCGTCCGAACGTCTGCGCCTGCCGAGGTGTAGCTGGACGCACGCTGCCTCTGCAAAGCTGGTTGCGCCATCGATAGCGTGACGCCCACGTAACCCCCGTAGTCGTTCCTCACACTTGCGTTGCGATTCGCGTACACACCAATTCGCAGATTCGCGCTGACCTTGCGCCACGTCATGGATCGCGAGAGCGCGACCTGAAAAGCGCGGGACCAACGGCTTCCAGAATGGCCCGGCGGTGTCGTCCACGTTCGCTCTGACACGTCACCTAATAAGAAGGGCGAGCCTCCGGCGCTCTTGTTGTACGTGTAACCAAGCATCGCCGACCAGTTTTTATAGGGAAACGACACGTTTGCGTTCAGCATGTCGTAGCAACCTATGTCGCGATATGACGCAGTGCGGCCGTTGCATGCTACACCGCGCATGTGATAGCGATACACACTCCACGACACGCCGTCGGCGAACGAAATCTGCTGCGTGTTTCCCCGTGACCCGTCATTACCTGCGAAGAACGAAGCGCCGGCGGAAAGTACCCCCTGAGGAAACGCATGGCGCATTTCCAGCGCTGTCTCGTTATAAAGGTGACGCCCGATGCTCGCTACGCCGCTTGTGAGGGCCATTGTCTGCAACAGTGGAATACGTAAGCCAGCAGCCGTAGCCGTGCTGTCTGTCGTGTTGCGATCGATTCTGTTCCGATCAGATGAGCGACCTGCCTGCACAAACCACTGCCGCGTGCGCGAATCCGCGCCGCCGCCAATCTTCGTAAATGGAGTGGTCTGTGTGCGTGACTGCACGCCATTCTCAAATACGCGCAGTGTGAGAGGATAGGTACCGTCCGGAAAGCGTGATGTATCAAGCGCATTAACCCCAGCCTTCATATAGAACGTACCAAGCAGCTCCTGCCCGCGGTATGCATCAATGCGCGAGTCGCGCGTAAGCAGTAGCGTCACGGGTGTGCCCTGCTGTAAGACTTGCGAATTCACATATGCCTGCGTCGTACCGACGCGAACACCGTCGAGAGTACCGACCGGTAGCATAGTGAAGCCGAAATTTCCACCTAACGAGCTCGCGAGATTGCGATTGTCCATTCGGCCTGCCTGGGCATAATGCTCGCTATCGTAATCGTGACGATAGTAGAGGTCGCGAAGCAGAACCTCGCTGGCGGACCCTCTAGAATAATCAGAGTGGGTAAAGCTCCAATTCCCGCCCAAAAAGCTATTTGACGTAATGCCGAGAGCGCCTGTACCAGAGACAGATAGGCTTTTGTATCCTTGGCCACCCGAAAGGTTAATCGTTTGCTGATGGATCAGAGCGTTTTCCGTCATAGGCGACGGCACGCGAAAGCGCTGGTCCCGTTCTTCTGTCGTCACCCATTGGCGAGACAAAAACAACTCGATGTTCCCGTCACTTTCGTTGTAGATCACCGCCGCGCTTTCGGTGTCGACATATCCACATCCGGACTCGCCCAACTGCCCTGCACAAGCAAGGTTGCCATTGCGCAGCATCGTCTTCGACAATGCTTCGCGTAGCAGTGCCTTATCAGCCTCCGGATGGATCTGAGAGCTAAGCATGTGTAATACGCGTTCAGGTTCCTCAAACCTTACCCCGTCGGGCGTCACAAATACTCTAAATAAGCCAAGTTGCTTCCCGAGAAACTTGATGTTGATGCGTTCGTCGTGGCCCGTCACGATGTCCTCAAACCCCGGTGGCACTGTCGAAGCGGAGTAAGCAGAGGACGCGAGGCCCATTACACATAAAGCGCTCAGGTATGCGAAAACGGATTTCTTGAGGTCGAAGGGGAGCATGCGGACAATCGAAGCTATTTCAAATGAACAATGAAAAAGGGCGCGCCGTTGAGACGCGCCCGTCGATATGAAGAACGCGCTACTTAGACGCGCCCTTGGTTGCTGCGAAAAGGCTTAGGGTTGTGCAGCGCTCTGCGTGAGGATCACGCTAACCAAACCCTGGTAGCTGCCCGATGCGGTGATGGCTTCGACGGTCTTTTGACCGATCGTCAGAGGCAGCACGTTCGAACCCTGGGCCAGTTCGCCTGGGAAGATTTCTGCGGTCTTCAGCGTCGCGGCAGTGGTACTGAGCGCCGTGTCTCCCAGAGAAACTGTCAGTGGGATCTCGGTCGCGCCCGGGCTCGTCTGATTCTTCAGGGAAGGTGCACTCGCAAGACGAATCTGCAGATCCTTCGCCTTGTCGTTGGTGAAGATCTTCGTGTTCACTACAGCGGCTTGGAGACCCGAACCAGGCAGATACTGCATCTGCATAGTTGTAGGCAGTGCAGAGCCATCCGCCGACAAAATTTCGAGAGTAGTGTCGACGTTCGCGGTCACAGTGATGTCCTTTTGAACGGCATGAGCCGACATCGACATCAGGGCAGCGGTAGCGGCAGCGATCGGGAAAAATTTCAACATTTGTTAGTCCTTATGGTTGGTGTCACCCGGTTGGGTTTCTTTGTTTGCGCTTGGCGCGTCTATCGTGTTGACGGAAAACGTGCGTACAGCTCTCTGCTGTTCGTCCGTCATTCCCTCAACTCGATATCGGATTCGCACGTAAGGTGCGGAATTCATCTGGCCCATACTGAACTGCTCGCCTGGATAGACGCTGCGTTCAAATGTGGTCCACTTGCATGAAGATTCTTCTGTTTCTGATTGGCACTCACCGGCATCAATAAGGCCGATCCTGACGTTGCCGGTATTGGTCAGAATGCCGTTGGAGACTTCGAAGTCAGGTGCAGGCGTTTTGGGTAAAACACGGATGAGCGGAGCCCATACGATGCTGAAGTTGACTTTGCCTGCAACGCCATCGCTTCCTATGGCGTCGTCGTCGGTGGGCGATGACGCTGGCTCAAGGTAGACGCGATACAGCAACTCATTCTGGGGGGTACCCAGCGAAATCACTCGCACAAGTCGTGAGCCGCCCGCAGGCAGTGCGAACTTTGCTGGTGAAATCACGATTGCTTCGTCGCCGGAATTCATGCTGGCTTCTTCGCGCTCTTCATCGGTTGCAGGGGATATCACGCGCTTCGCCACAACTTTCACATATTGCGTCCTGTCGGATTTAGAATAGACGCGCAGTTCCGCGGCAGGCTCCCCATCGGCAATAGACGCCGCCATTGGATAGACCAACATATTCGCTTTAGCGATTGGCGAAATTAGCGATGTCGATATCAAAGCTATTAATGCCGCCGCAAAGCAGTATTTATCCTTCAGTATTTTTTCCATAGATTTGTATTGATAATCTGACTACGCAAGTAAAATAGTATGGCAATTCTCCATGCGTCGATATATCTCACCATTTGATCTAGATAGTTGGACCTTGGTGTGTTACGTTGCGATGTAATATTTAGATTGAATTCTTACTTACAGAGTGGTGCTGGTATATAAGAATCGGCCTAAAAATCCCATTGTCCGAGCTGGGCGCTCAGTTAGTTTGGGTCTTGGTTGCCCGTAAGGCTATCTCTTGCTAGTAGATCAACCTAGTAGGATATCTATTTGGGGAGGCAGATCGGGGTCACATTTAAGCCTGTTAAGCGAGAAGGATCCTCAGTGAATTGCTGCTGTCAGTGTTCTCGCTAAGTCCGGTCAAACGGTGAGCGTCTTCATAATGAGATCCACATTGCCCTATCAAGCCTTGACCCATACGTTTGTAGTTCAGCGTCTTTTTTTGAATGCCGCTTGATGTCCATCAAAGACCTGACTCGTATTATTTGTTAGTAGTTAGACGATAAGAAACTTTGAGGCACTCTTATCAAGTAACCAAATGCCTTCACAGGATGTGGAATTGAGAAGCCTAAAATATTGGTCTTATTGAAATTCGAATTACATGTTTCAATTATCCGCACAGGTCAAGCGGATTAGCTGCCGAGCAGCAAAACAGAGCTTAGGCAAAAATATGTCTCTCATGGGTCATGCGGTATTAGTCGACGTTATCTGCACGTATTTCGAAAAAATTCCCCACGTCGTATCACTGCAAGCTTTTGTTCAATCGGACATTCTTTTGTCGACAATTGAAAGGTTTACCCGCAGTAACCGCCTTCGATTGGATGGGATGCAGTGATCCTCGGCGTCCTATTTGGGTATGCATGCTATGAGCGGCACCCGCAACTAGTAATGCATTACACCTGTGCTCAAGTGGTGCCATGAGATCGGTAACTTATCTTGTTTCTTATCATATTCGCAACGTTGTGTCAAGCGTAAACCGTTAGGTATGTAACGCACGGTTTACGCTGGTGGAAAAGCGGTAGCTCTAAGAACATTCGGCCCGGCGACTGACGCAATGCGTCGATACCCCCGGGCCACTGATCTTCTTCGCACACCTCCTCTTGGTTGTGGTCCGGGTTCTTTTTACGGAGTTCCTACGGTCCATGACCCGCATGCCC
>Ga0209370_1001013_pt1 | contig 28329 bp, 25 predicted proteins | sample AgamicAtPrz_FD_187164 | JGI IMG/M metagenome (GOLD analysis project Ga0209370, IMG submission 187164) | Agave microbial communities from Guanajuato, Mexico - At.P.rz (SPAdes) (version 2) | ecosystem: Host-associated > Plants > Phyllosphere > Phylloplane/Leaf | place: Guanajuato, Mexico... | reverse complement strand
CCCGCGACGCTCGCTTACGAGACCGATAAGCAGACCACAGCCTAATGAGACTACCCAATGGTCGACACCGGCCCAACTTAGCTGCATAAGTCTCAACCCCTCGATCTGAATAAGGCTCGTCCGATTGATGGGACTTCGCCTTAGCTACTACGCAGCATAGTCGAGCACGAGATGACGCCGCAAGCAACAAGAGCTGGGACGCAAGACGCTCAAATCTCACCTATCTAAGGCACCCTGTGTGAAGGAGCGTGACAGAGGAGAAGTCAAGTCTGCGCGCTCCCTCAGTAGCCTTCGACCAAAGGCATTTCCATCCCATCGACCGCAACCATCACGCCCGTGGTGTTGGGGTCGATTTCTATTGGGACGCCCCACAGCTCATTGGGCTTGCCGAAGGAGTTGACGATGTTGAACTGCCGCAGCTCTTCCGGCGGCATCTTGATCAGCTTGGGGTAGGCGTTGTTGTGGGCCTTCCAGCGCCGAAGGAACGTGTGGCATACGCACTTATGGACTGTGTGGATCGGTGATTCATCGGTCATAGCACTATTGTCTTAGAGGAGGCGTGGCATCGACCGGTTGAATCCTCTGCCACTAGCCGTCATTCGATCATTGACCTCTCGCGCTTATCGCTGAATGCAGTCTTCAAATTCTTTAGGCTTGCACAAAAGGATTCGTTGGCTTAGCCGCTATCATTCCTGAAGCGAAGTCTTTTTTGAGTGACAACGTCATATTGTTTCTTGTCTAAAGCTATTGAGGGCACAACTCTATGGTTACTTGGGGCGCATTGATTGTTGGACTGCTGGCATTTATGGCGTGGGCTTTTGCCTTGTTTCGCGGGTTACTGGCCGCCATAGTGACTCAACGCATCAACGCACTCATCGCCATTGCAGTCTATTGGCTGTCTCTTGCTGTATTAGTGCGCTCAGTTTGGTTGGTGGTGATCCAGTTTGCTAGCCATCTGTATGCAACCAACCCATTGTTTTGGGGTGCGGCTCAACATAGCGCCTTGGCATGGGTGTCAGTCGTTGGTAGTTGCCTTTCCGTCGCTATCGGACTTATCTTCGCTTTTGAGTTTTCATGGCGAGTTTGGGCTCATACACAAAGTCCCAACACCTTTACCTAGTCAGCCTGTTAGCGACTGCCTGCCCCACCTCATGAACAGTCCTTTGCCGTTTGCTGTTACTGGCCAAAGCTCGTCGGTTATATGGTTGCCAGACAGGAGCCCGACTTCAGAAGCTCTGCTCTATTATGGAACGAGTTTATTGGGTGCATGAAGGCGAAAACGCTGAAAGCGAGCACCTTCAATGTTTACTTCTCCGTCAGGCTGGAAGCCTAGCCTGAAAATTCCTTTGATTCTTGTCCTTGAGGATGGAAGCAAAATTGTGATTGATTCTAGCCTTAGAGAGGTGAATGCCCGTTTAACGATCTCGTGATAAATTACTTTTCCACTCCCCCAAAAATCAGGGTGAAGCACTAAAGCCAGGTCAGCATCACCTTTCTCGTACTGCAAGCCACCCCAACCAGCAAATTTCTGATTAATTAGAAATGCCCACGGACCGTAGCCATATTGTTGCCACTGTGCGTCTTTTTGCTGGACCCATTCTTTTGCCTTCGAAAGATCGAAATTTGCACTTCCAAGCGGCATTTGCCGTAGCACATCGGGATTGTTGTTGAGCGAAATGATGTCTATCAGGTCGATTTCTGTAAGGCGCTTGAATTCCAAGGTCATGCTGAAGCTAAATATGTTTGTCTATCGACTCGCAATAGCATATCAAAGCGGTGCTGGCTGGCTGCTGCGTCTTCAACTGACAGGCAGCTCTTGGTGGTTTGCAGGGCAGCGCTCATTGGGAAAGCCATATCGGCCTGGAGTACACAACAGAGGGCACGTCCTCATCAAGCATCATCACTATACGGCTTGCGCACTACACCTGACATTGTGTTTTTGTGTGTGCGTGGCCAGTATTCGTTCAGCGTGTCAGTCACCTCTATGACTGTGAGAGTTCCCTCAACCGGGGTGGCTTCTGGATGTTCCTTTTTAATCATCTCCTCGGAGCAGAGGTGCCTGGTGGTGCGCCACTTACCGAGCTTGTCTTGAAAGCGCCAGTTGTAGTGATGTTCGATGTGAATGTGAACCCCATTTTATACTGTTTATTTATACAGCATTAGAGAAATCCGACTTGCTAGTCTGTACGTATGTGCAACCGCAACTACACCCCGTCAGAGATCAAGATTGAGCGCCACTTTCTCATCGGCCGGGAGTTTCAGGGCTGGAGGAGGAATAAGCGCAACAGTAGCGTAGCGGCTGCGCCGACAATATTGGGCGCTATGCGCCTGAGCCGTCTTTTCCTTTGCACCACTGTGCTGTTACTCAGTCTGGTCTCGTTGATGCTGGTGCGCACGATGTGGACCGACTGGCAGGACGTGCGCCGTGCTGAATTCGGACTGGAGGCGATGGAGCTGGCCTATGCTGCCATGAAGGTCGCAGAACATGCCTCGGCCGAGCGAGGTCCTGCCATCCCGGTACTCAACGACCCGCCCTCGGACGCTTTGCGCAAGCGCTTGACGCAGTTCCAGTTGGAGACCGATGCGGCCTTCGATGTGGCGCTGACGCGGCTGCGCCGACGTGAGGAAGCCGAGCTGCTGACTGCCCTGCCGGTGTTGGAGCGGGCGCGCACGCAGATGCAGGCAGCCCGGCAAGAGCTTGAACGGGTGGCGGTCCTTCCCCAGGCTGAGCGCGCGGCCGTCGATAAACGCCGCACCCGTCAGGTCATCGACCAGATGTTCGAAGTCGTCGACACGGTGCTAGAGGCGATTACCCTGCTGTCGGCCAGTGCCGAGCGAAGCCATCCCAGCCTGTCGCTGCCGCTGGTCGGCGCGCGCTACGCCGCTGAGCTGCGCGAGCATGCTGGCCGCTTGGGCTCGCAATTCACCGCACCGCTGGCAAGCGGTTCGCCGCTCGGCCCGCAAGAGCGCGACGGCATTCCTCGAATGCTCGGCCGCATCGAGCAGCTCAAGGCTCTGCTGGATGTAAAGGCGCGCACCAGTCTCTCCGATCCGCGCATTGACGCCGCGCTGCAGGCCCAGCAGGAACGCTATTTCGGTCAGAGTTTGCCCTTTATCGCCGAGATTACCGCTCGAGGCCTTGCAGGCCTGCCCTATGGCATGGACTCGGCACAGTTTGTCTCCCGCCATGTCCCGGGGATGCGCAGCATCGTCGATCTGCGCGACACTCTGCACGAGGTAGGCCGCGAACAGACGCTGGAGAAGGTGGCGGCAGCCTGGCGGCGGCTGCGCGTCAACGCGCTGATTGGCTGCTGCATCCTGGTGCTGGAGGTTGGCGTTTTCATCACGCTGCGCCGCCGTGTGCTGTCGCCGCTGCTGCTCATCACCCAGCATATGATGGAACTGATGCGTGGCCGGCTGAACCGGCAGCTACCCGCAGTCCAGCGCAGCGACGAGATCGGCGAGCTGCAGTCCGCGGTGCATGCGTTGCAGGCCAGTCTGCAACGAACCCAGGAGCTGGAGGCCGAGCGCGAGACCCTTATTACCGAGCTTCGCCAGCTCAGCCACCGCGACCATCTGACCGGGCTGATGAACCGCCGCGCCTTCGACGATCAGGCGCCGGCCCAGCTGGCCCAGGCCGAACGTCATCGTTGGCCGCTAGCGCTGATGCTGTTCGATTTGGACCATTTCAAGCGCATCAACGATCAGCATGGTCACGAGACCGGCGACCAGTTGCTACAGCATGCGGCGCAACTCGCGCAGGCCCAACTGCGCAGAGGCGATCTGCTGGCCCGCTATGGCGGCGAGGAGTTCATCGCGCTGCTGCCCGATTGCGATGACAAAGCGGCACTGGCCCTGGCCGAGCGCTTGCGCCAAGCCCTGCAGCAGCCGCTGCACCGGCCCGACGGCAGCATGCTGAACCTGAGTGCCAGCTTTGGTCTTGCGGTGCAGCCGGCTGGTCTCCAGTCCTCGCTGCCCGAACTCTTCAGCCGTGCCGACACCGCCCTCTACGCAGCTAAGGCCAAAGGCCGCAACCAGGTGCAGTTGGCTCTCTGAGCAGATCAAGTTATGGTCACAAAGCCGTAAAAAGCCATCTCTGATGACCGTTTGGATCGGCGATTCGTCTGTCATGGAGCACAGACTTTTGGTGCCGAGTGCTCATTTCATCTCGCGCTTCAATAATTGAACTCACTGCTGCATGAGTTACTTGCAGCACTAGAGGATGGCTTTGACCTCTAAGTGACCTGATGGCATGTATTTCCTCTCTCACGCTTTGGACTTTTCCAAGTAGACGCAGGTCTCTTATGAATGCGAAATTGTTTTCGCCAAGGTGGCTGACGGGAAAGACGCCCAGACCCCTCTAGGCAAATACCGCCAGTAGCGCGCTGTCGTGAAATTCACCAACGATGCGTGGGCGTAGTCCTTGAGTGTCGAACCAGCTATACAGCTTCAGGCGCTAGGCGGAGTGATTAGTCGGCAGCAGCACTGATAAGTCGTTCAGCTTGCTAGGAAAGCCTTAATGCTAACCCTTGCCGATCATGTGCGAGTGCCTGGACCATTCAACATACGCGTCTGCCAGCCGTTAGTTGGTAAGTCGTAGGATGGGGTTGTGCAGTGCAGGCTGACTCGCCTGCACTAGGCACCGACGGTGCAGGGCCAGCTCGCCCTGAAACTGCTCAAACTCACCCTCATGGCACACCAAACGCAGGTTCGTTGATACAATTATCGACTACCGTAACGTGTGTGCAACTAGTTTAGAAACACTATTTGGAAGGTCTACCGCTAGGGGGCAACCTTGCCACTCGCTGCTTCACGCACTTCATTGGGGATGACCTGGCCCAACTGGAAGTTCTCTTCGGCGCGAGAGAATGTGGCTATGTGCGTCTGTAGGCCGGCGGCGCGCAGGGCACCGACTTCGGCCTGTTCCTCGGGGGGCGGCGATGTCCTCACAGACGATGCGGTTGGCCCCACTGCCTGCGCTAGGCCGGGCAGGGTAGGGGCCTCACGCTGATTCAAAATGCTTAGCCGAGAGCGTAGTTGCTGGAAGCGTTGCAGCAGGTGTTGGTCAACCAAGCGCTGCGGTGCGGGCTGATGCGGACAGAGGCCCATTGGGTGGTGGCTTGTACATCGGCTAGGAATACCGCGGGCAGCAGGTGCTGCGCCCCTAGCTAGCAGGCTGCGTGCAGCACGGGCTGGTCGTGCAGGTGCAGGTCGTTGCGCAGCCATACCAGGCCGTGCTCATAGCTTCGCTCCGGGTGAAGGCGGCGGTTTGCGTTGGCAGCGGCAACATTCGGAGCAGTACTTAACCTATTCCCACATCTGGGCCCACTTTTTGCGTCAGGCAAACGGGTACCCTCAGCACGGGCAGGGCTTAGTTGGCAGTGTGGTGCATAGTGCGCTTCCAGTAAGTTTATCCGGCATGGGCGAGCAGTGCCATATGGACATGGCGGGCCAAGCTGATGCCGCTGAGCCAGGCGCCTTCCACGGTGCCGTTGTGCAGCCAGTCACCGCACATCCCCAAACTGGCAGCCGCGTCCCACCATGAGCCCATGTTCAGCGGGTTGGCCGTGTCGGCATAGCGCCAGCGGTGGGCCGTCGCCTGCACGCTGGCCGGATCGGGGCCGCCCAGTTTCGCAAAGGCCTTTAACAGGACAGTTGTTACCGAGGCTGCGTCGTCTTCCACATGTGCCTCGCTCCATCTGCCGCTGGCGTGCAACAGCCAGGTTTCGGGGCCGATGCGCCCGGGCTTGCTGCTGTCGCGCGCAATCCAGTGCAGGGGGCTGTGCTCGACCAAGCAGCCGTCCACCGGCAGTGGCACCGGCTGGGCGCAGCGCACCATAACCGACCAGCAGGCGCGCATCCGGGTATTGTTTGACAGAGTGGTGGCTTCAGAAGACACGCCAGCCAGCAACTGCGCGGCCTGCGGTGCGGGCACAGCCAGCAGTAAGGTTTGGTAGCGCAGGGACTCGATGCCGTGCTCGAGGCTGCGCAGCAGCCAGCCATCGCCCATATCGGCCTGCAATGGCTCGATGGTGGATTGCCATTGAAAGCGTACTGGGTTGGGACTATCCGTCATGCAGCGCACCGAATGTGCAGCAGGCGAGGTCATGCGCGGAGTGCCGACAAAGCGCTGCCCGGCGCTGGTTTGAAGCATGAAGCTTTGCCCATCGTAGCTGCCGATGCGGGCGGACCATGAAGCTACAGCCCCGGCTTGTTCCCACGTTGCTACCTGGGCGCGGAAATCCGCATCGTGTGCCGTGAAGTACTGGGCGCTATGATCGCACTGCCAGTTCGCATCGCTATCGCTGCGGCGACGCGTGCTCATGCGCCCCTAAGGACCACGGCTTTTGTCAAACACATGCACCTGGTGCCCGGCATGGGCCAAGAACTGTGCACCGCTGAGCCCTGCCGTACCGGCGCCAATGATGGCAATGCGGTGGGCGGTGCTGCCCGCTGTAGGGTGAGAAGTCATCATTTCAATGGAGTGTCTGGCTGAGGTTGACTATCTGTGACTGGCACGAATGAGTCGGCTCACTGCGATGCAAAAGGCCGCGGTGCGAACTTCAAAGTCGTTTGAAAATGCTTGTACCTGGCGGCAATGGGTGCTATTGGGGCACCCGGATTACACGACTGAGATCTACGCCGAGACTTTGAGCCTTTAGCAGCAGCAAATGAAGTTGCTCCTCTGGGATGGACTTCTGGCGCGACAGCAGCCAAAAGTAATCCAGGCTACCCCCTATGACCAGAGAGGTCTGGTATTCGTCGTCTAGGCTGACAACGTTATAGCCGCCGTAAAACGGGCCAAAAAACGAGACTTTCAGTGCCGCTACATTGGGGGGTCCTAAAAATTGGGCTTTCCCCTCGGCTTCGCGCCATTCCTGCTTGCGTGCGTCAAATCCTCGATTCAGTACGGAAATGCTGCCATCCGCGTTGAGCTGATAACGTGCTGCCACTTGGATCAGATTTTTCTCAAAGTGGTGATCAATGCGGGCCAGCTCATACCAAGTTCCAAGATAGCGATTGATATCGAAATGGCTCACCGGATCCACCCCACGAGGAACAGATACGGCGCAGCCCAATAAAGCCAGCTGGGTCCCTACAAAGACGGCCGCTAGCGCTGTAGCGCGCATGAAAGAGCTTCTTGAAATATGCATAAAGCGTCCCGATAGTGTGAAGTAAACAGAGACCACGGTAGGCTCTGCTGTACGAGATTCAGGCTGAATGGCAACAGTGCATCGACGTATGCGCACTTGAAGTGCAGACGGCTGCGGGTGAGATCACATTCCGGTGACACGACGTACCGCCGAGAAATACCAGCTGTCGGGCAGGCAGCGCATGAGCTTTACCCAGCGGGTGAAGCGACGGGGAAAGTTCATTTCAAAATGCCCAAGCTTCCAGCCGCGCAAGATATGCTGAGCCGCTTCTTCAGAGCTGATGAGGGCTGGCATCTTGAAGCTGTTTTGTGCCGTTAACGGGGTATCGACAAAACCGGGGTTGATGATGGAGACGCCCAAGCCCCGAGGGTGCAGATCCAGATAGAGGTTCTCTGCCAAGTTGTTGAGTGCGGCTTTGGTGGGGCCATAGGCCAGCGACATGGGTAGTCCCCGGTAACCGGCTACACTGCCGACCAGAGCCAGGTGACCACGTCCTGCGTCCAACAGCATCGGTATGACAGCGTCCAGCAGTTGCAGGGCACCGACATAGTTGACCGCCAGATGCTGCTTCATCTCAAGCAGGTCGAAGGCTGTCGCGCGTTGCGGTCTGTACCTGCCTGCGCAATACAGTACCAGATCCGGCGCCCCTGCATAAGCTTTCACCGTCGCAGTGGCCTCAGCCATGGTCTCGGGCTGGGTGACATCCAGCGGCAGGACCAGAAAGCCGCTGCGGCCAAGGGTCAAGGAATGCAGGGCAACTGCATCTCTGGCCGATACGATGACCCGAGCGCCTTGCGCATGTAGAGCCTCTGAGGTGGCTCGCCCTATGCCTGAAGAAGCGCCGACTATCCAGGCACATTTCCCTTGCCAGTGGTACAGCGGCGGATTGAGCCTTGCGTGCAGCAGCGACATCGCACTTACTCCTTGATGAAGGACAGAGTCACATCGCCCAGGTGAACACCGAATTTGCTCATGACAGCACGGTTGAGCATGGTCCGCGAATCCATCAGATACATCCAGTCATCCATACTCACGTTCCAGACCTTGCCGTTCACTGGCAGGGCCAGCACATAGTTCCAACGGAAGGCGTTGCCAGCCGTCTGGCCCTGAGCCTGCCCCACCACGTCGTCTGCGTTTCCGCTATAGCGGCCATCACCCAGATACTTCAGGTGCCAGATGCGTTGCTGCGTGCTGCCGTCGCTGTAGACAAAGTGCTCGTCGAGCACACCTTCGTCGCCGTTCCATTTGCCTGTCATGCGCACGGTGAAGCGCTTGACCACTTTTCCGGATCTGTCCGTGAACAAGCCGTGAGCGGTCAATGGTCCGTTGAAGTACTGACGCAGATCCAGTTCTGGGCGCTCCTGGGCATATTCCTGCACAGACGGACCCGCGCAGCCGGCCAGCATTCCCATGAACGTCAGTCCTATTGCGGCGCGGCGCCAAGGCAGGAATGAGAAAGTACTTGTCATGGATTTCATTTCAGTCTCCAAGATTGGTGCAGGCGTTCGCCACGCCACAGGCAAGCCCAGGCCATCAGTTTGAACAGGCAGGGAAGGCCTCCATATGCCCATGCCAGTGCCTGCAAGCCGGCAGGGTCGGTCGTGCCGCTGCGGTATCCCATTGCGGCAAGAAGCGGCAGGCACAGTCCAGCTGCCAATGCTAGATTGAGCTTGGCAGCACAGGCCCACCAACCTAGATAGCGTCCCTCTGCAGAGCCTCCTTGGCCAGACTCGTGGATGACGCCGGTCAGTAAAGCCCCAGGCAGCGCCAGATCTGCCCCGAGGGCCAATCCGCTTGTCAGACAGATGATGGTGAAGATCCAGCTGTCGCCGGCCCCGAGCCAGGGGGTGATGGAAAATGCGATCACGCTCGCCAGCATGCCGGCGCGCCAACTGGGCGCCAGCCCCCAGCGCGAGACAGCCTTCACCCACAGTGGCAATCCCGCAGCGGCGGCACCGAAATAGCACACTAGAAGTAGTGGCTGCAGATCCGGCGCATGCAAGCGATCCATCACGAAGAACGGCAGCAGTGTGGCGGGTATTGCTGCTGCCACGCCGTTGAGCATGAATACAGATAGCAGTCTGCGAAAACTTGCGTCCGCCCATGGTGAGGGCATAGCAGGCTTGGTGTGCAGTTGCACGGTGGACGCCGGTATCGCACTGGACCGTCGCAGGCTATGCAGCCCTAGCAAGCCCAGGACAAGCGCCATCATGAGCACCATGCTGGTTGCATCAAAACCCAGCCAGGTGGGCAGCACGCTGGCGAGGAGTACGCCAGCGAGAGTGGAACCTTCGCGCCAAGCGGTCACGCGCGCGCGCCAATCAGGCTCACCTCCCCAGCGCGTACCCCAGGCCTGGTGCAAGATGCTCACGGCGCTATAGGCCAGAGTGCAGAGCAGCAGGCTGGCAGCCAGCCAGCCCAGCAGACTGGCTTGGCTGGCGTTTGGAGGATGCCACAGCGCAGCGAAGCCCAATGCCATGAGCACGCTGCAGAGCACCGCGGCCAGCCATGCGGCACGCAGCCCGCTTTGCAGCAGGCGATCGGCCATGCGTCCCAGGGCTGGGTCGAGCACCGCGTCCAGAGCGCGGGTTGCAAGCAGTACCGCCCCCAGGCCAGCCAAGGGCACCCCGGCGACCGCTGCATAGTGATGAGGCAGGTTGACATACAGCGGCAGCGACACGAATGCCAGCGGCACGCCGAGACCTCCATAAGCGAGCCCCACACGCCAGGGCAGCGGCTTGGATGGAGCTGAGCTGGGGGAGGGCATGGTCTTTGTCTCCTCAGCGCTTGCCCAGCAGTGCAGCGCGTAGGCCAGGCGCCGAAGTCTGATCAGACAGCCAGATGCCAAAAAACAGGCGCGCGTACTCTGCATCCTGCAGGCGTGCGGTTTCGCGTCCATTGTGGAAAAAGCTCACATCGCCGGCTCCGTCAGTCACTCCCAGCAGTCGATCCTGCGCAGCGACATCAGGAAAGGCCTTCTTCATCATCATCAGCCATTGGCGTGCCTGTGCTTCGGAGAAGCTGCTCACGCGCCGCATCTCGGCCACCGATCGCTCGGCGATGGCCTCACCCTCCAGCTTGCGGTCATAGACCAGCTCCAACGCGAACGGCTGGCGTGCATATTCCGCCGGCTCGAAGTCCGCCTGCGCCCAGAGACGGGCCTCGTAGACCCGCAGACCAAAAAAGCGCAGCACGCCGCTTCCAATCAGGCGCGCCGAGGGCAGGGTGGAGCGCAGCTCCGCAGGGGCGGCAGGCGTAGCTGCCAAGAGGTTGTGGGTTATTAGAGTCATAGTGGGAGCAAGAAGGCTGGCGCTCCAGACCAGGGCTTGGCGCCGTCGAATGTCATGCATGGTCAGGCCTGCGCAAAGTGAACTGGACCACATCGGTGTTGCCCGTATCAAAGGCCGCTTCGCAATAGGCCAGGTAAAACCTCCATATGCGCACAAAGCGCTCATCGAAGCCCAGGCTTCGCACCACATCAAGGCGCTGCTCAAAGGCGTGACGCCAGCGTCTGAGCGTTTCGGCATAGTCCTTGCCAAAGCGCATCTTCTTTTCCACCGTCAGGCCGGCGCGTTGGGCCTCTTGCTCGAAGGCCGTAACGCTGGGCAACAGACCGCCCGGGAAAATGAACTGCTGGATGAAGTCGGTGGAGTGCAGATAGCGCGCAAACAGGTCTTCGCGCAGGGTGATGGATTGCAGGCAAGCGTAGCCGCCGGGCTTGAGGCAGTCGCGTAGCACCTGGAAATAGGTACGCCAGTATTCATGCCCGACTGCCTCGAACATCTCGATGGACACAATCGCGTCAAAGGGCTGCGCCGCATATTCAGCCACCAGATCCCGGTAATCTTGGTAACGCAGGTTGACTTGAGCCTGCAAGCTTGCTTGTGTGATGCGCTGCATGCCCCACTGCAACTGTTCGCGCGACAAGGTGACGCCGGTCACCTGTGCGCCAAACTCGGTGGCCGCCGTCTCTGCCAGGGCCCCCCAGCCACAGCCGATTTCCAGCAGGCGCTGACCAGGCTGCAGTCCTGTTTCGTTCAACGCACGTCTTATTTTTGTGCGCTGTGCATGTTCCAGGTCGGCCGCTTGCAAGGGCGCACCGCTGAGCCCTTCGAACCAGGCAGAGCTGTAGCTCATGGTCGGATCCAGCCACAGCCGATAAAAGTCGTTACCCAGGTCATAGTGGGCATGAATGTTTTTGGCGCTCCCCGCCCGCGTGTTGCGGCGAAGCAGATGGCGCAGCCTGAATCCCAGGCGGCCCCACCAGTGGCCGTACACCAACTGCTCCAGGTGGTCGCGATTGCTGATGCAAAGTCGCAATAGCGCACTGAGGTCATGGCTGTCCCATTGGCCCTCTATGTAGCCCTCGGCCAGTCCAATATCGCCCGAGCTCAGGATTCGGTCCAAAGCTTCCCAGTGCTGAACTGCACAGCGTGCGTCTGCTTCCGCTGCGATCTGCTTCGGGAAATGGCGCACTCGTCCATCAGGCAATTGCAAATCCAGTTGGCCGTGCGGCAAATGCTCCAACAGTTTCATGACGCGACTGGCGCTGCGTGGCAGGGAGCGCGTTGAACCGGCGGACTTGCTCAGTAGGGGGACAGTGGTCGTGTTCATCGTGTTACAAAGCGCTTGGGCGCAGGTGGTTTGCGATGGAAAGGAAGCCGCTTCGCCCAAAGGCGGAGTGCCTGCCAGTGGATGCGGAAGATGACTCCGAGTGTCATCAGCGGCGTGCCGAAGAAAGCCTGGCGCACTGTGGAGGTGTTCAAGGGATGCAGTGTCCCTTCGATGCCCGTGCGCAGCAGCGGCCCTGTCTCGTCGTAGAGATCCACGAGCGCCAGACTGGTGCTTTCACTGCGTTTGAAGCGGAAGCGATACTCTCCCTGGGTCTCGCAAAATGGTGAGACATGAAAGCACTTGTGCGCCACATGCTCGCAATCCCAGGCGAGCTTAGGTCCTGCGAGAAGATAGGCATGACGCTCACCAAAGGTGTTGTTGACCTCGGCCAGGATTGCTGCCAGCGAGCCATCTGCTCGGTGTGCGTACCAGAAACTCACCGGCTTGAAGGCATAGCCCAGCACGCGGGGAAAGGTATGCAGCCAGATTTCTCCATCTGCATCCCGGATACCTTCTTGCTGCAACAGCTTTTCGAACCAGGCCAAAGAGTCGCAGCTGCCGTCGCCATGATCGCTGTCATGAAAGCTGAGCCAGCCGCGCCGATTGCGCCGCAGCACTGCAACCGGATGCTCACGCAGGCTTCGCATGGGAAGCAGCAGAAAATATCCGGGGTAACGGAATGCATGCTCGACTGGCCGAAGCCGGCGATGCCAGATATGGCCAAAGCCAATCAGAGGAGGAACGCTCATAGAGCTTCCTCCAAGATGGCCCCTGGGAGCACTGGTTGCTGTGTGTGGCTCAGAGAGTGGAGCACTCCATCGGCAGCTTCAAGACCTGAGCGTAAGCCATCTTCATGAAACCCATAGCCACACCAAGCGCCACAAAACCAAGTATTGCGCCTACCTTGTAACTCACCAACACGCTGTTGTGCAAAGATCGCAGCCTGGTCGAAAACAGGGTGGCTGTACTGAATACGCGCATGAACTTTGTTCTCTGCGACTGGTCGAGTTGGATTCAGTGAAACCAGTACGGGTTGCTGCCAAGGCAGGGGCTGTAAACGGTTGATCAGATAGTGCAGACAGACACCGGCATTCTCTGCGCTGAGGGAGGGTGCACGTTCGTAGTTCCAGGCCGCCCAGGCTGCCTGGCGTTGCGGCAGCACGGCTGTATCGGTATGCAGAACTGCTTCATTGGGCTGGTATCGAATTCCACCTAGCACTGCACGCTCCAACGGTGTCGCATCTTGACCCAGCAAACGCAACGCCTGGTCACTGTGGCAGGCCAAAACAACCGCATCAAAATGCTCCGACCCATGAGGCATCTGCAGCATGACCCCATGCGTATCGCGCTTCAAACTCAGCACTGGGGTGTCCAATCTGGTTTCATGGCGACCATCCTGCTTAATTCGGGCAATCATGCGACGCACGTATTGCTGAGAACCGCCGCGCACGGTGTACCACTGAGGCCGATGTGTGACCTGGATCAGTCCATGGTTGTGGCAAAAGCGAATCAAGGTGGCGACGGGAAAGCGCAGCATCTGATCCGTAGGGCAGGACCAGATGCATCCAATCATGGGCAGCAGATAGTCGCTGCGAAACGGTTTACCGAAGCCATGCTGGTCCAGAAAGTCCTCTATTGACGCATTGAGCTGTGCCTCGATCTGGCGTTCTGCGATATCTGTGGTCAGGCGGTTGAAGCGCAAGGTCTCGAGCAGCATGCCGATAAAGCGGGGACGCAGCAGATTTCTGCGTTGAGCGAAAACTCCTCCTAAGGAGCTGCCGCTCCACTCGAGTCCGCACCTGCCATCGACGCTGGGAACTTGAACTGAAAAAGACATCTCGGAAGGTGCCGTTTCCACATTGAGTTCACTAAACAGCTGCGTGAGCATGGGGTAGGTACGATGATTGAATACTAGGAATCCTGTATCTACGCCATGGCTTACATCATCAAGGCAGAGCTCTAACGTGTTGGCATGCCCGCCGAAATGGCTGGTCGCTTCGATTAAGCAAACGCCGTGCGATGCTTGGGTGGTAGCCAGACGAAATGCGGCGGCCAGACCGGATATACCCGAACCGATAACAGCTATACGAGGCATAAAAGCTCCTTGAAGTATTGGGTGAACACTCAAGAAAACTGAAAAGATCAAATCTTGAACTGCTTAGTTCAAACTATAAACCTTAAATTTCAAATTTGCACTACCTGGTGTGCAAGATGATCTTGTGCGTCCTAAAATGTTGGCTATGAACGCTCGGTCAACAATCAAAGAACAAATTCAACGTGTACGGGAAGAGGCTGTCGTGGCGGCGGTGAACCGCCTTTTGGCGACTAAGGGCTACGACGCGATGACGGTGGATGAGGTCGCTGCTGAAGCAGGAGTCGCCAAGGCCAGTCTGTACAAGTTGTTTACTTCCAAAGAAGAGCTAGCCGGCGCAGCGATGGTCGGCGTGCTGGATCGTGCTTTGAGTTTTGTGGATGGCTTGCGCCGAGAGGCCGAGCAGGTAGCCGAATCCGGTCAGAGTACTCCTGCGCTGGATCAGCTCAAAGCAGTCGTGCGGTGGGCTATGCAAACGCAACTGGAAGGACAAATGCCCTCACTTCCGGCGCAAAATTCGAGTCTCAGCGCCTCATTGCAATCGAACGACGAGTACATGGATCGACTCATTGCGTTGAGCAATAGGCTCAGTACGTGGATTACCGAAGCCCAGACAGGTGGTCATTTGCAGTTGCGACTACCCGCTGAACTAGTACTCTACACTCTGTTCGCGCGCGCCTGCGATCCGGTCGTGGCATTGCTCAAGGAGTCAGGCCAATACACGAATGACCAGATCATCGACTGGGTAACAAGCACGACTTTCGATGGTTTGGCCGTGAGATAGCGCTGCTCTCTCTTTGCTTTAGGGTTCGGAAGATTCGGACGATATTGATGGTGGGAAAGCCATCTCTTGCCACCGTGGCAAAAATCGCCTCTAACGCCAATTGCTAGGATGCGGAGCCATTCGTGTGTACTGACTTTGCAGGCGCCGACACTTTACGGCGCAACCAGCGCATCAAGACCCCAAGCAACGGCAATTTCTCGTACAGCTCTTCTGCGGTGTCCCAGTAATCACGGTGGTGAGTTACGCGGCCTTCGCAATCGAAGCACACAGAAGAAGCGCCGCGAATGCACTGCTCAACCTCGAACCGCCAGAGACCCAGCCGAAAACGGAACTCCCATTCCAGAAATGCTCGATGGCCTTGCACCAGCGTCTGGGTAACTACAAAGCGTGGCTCCTGCAACGAGGCAAACATGTGTTCAAAAATGCTGGCGATCGCTGCCACCCCACGAACTTCGTTGAAGGGATCTTTGAAGTAGGCATCCGCCGCATAGTACGCGTCAAGCTGTTGTAGATGTTCTCCTGTCAGCCCTTCGTAGAACTCGACAAGCCTCTGAACAGCAACCCGACTGTCGTGGTTGCACGAAAATTTGTCCACATTCATTGACTACTACCTGATGGTAAGCGCGTTATTAGGACAAGGCGAGCATAGAACACAGGCTTTAGGAAGCAGGCTTAACTTGCAACTCCCAAATAATAGTAGTTGCTCTGGTATGGCTAGGAGACTTTACTTGTGCTCTACCGGGACTCATTTAGGACTGAGTTTTCCCTAGGCGGATTTGCCGCCAGGGGCGAAGCCAGCTAGATGAAGAGGAGGATTCTTCCATCTTACCGGCCTGTGGACATAGAGGTCCACATTGTTGAGTTCGTAGTTGTGAGTGTTAGAAGTCGCTGCACGAACATCGAATTTCGTGAGCTCTAAGGAGGGATCGCGGTAGCGTTAGCGTTAGTCGTTCGAACACTCAATCTAGAGTCTGTGGTCGACTCATGCGTATTCCTGTTGAATTGACCGCCTGTGCGGTTGTGGCTGACCGGTCTACTGGTCGTGACCGACTGAGTTCGGCCAGAAGCTGTCGTCCAGTAGGTAGCCGTGAACGGCAGGTCTAGGCTGGCTGCCGTCATCCAGTTTTTGTGGACCGATGACCGCTGCCACCTACACCGGTCATTAGGCTTGTCGCTTCCTGAGTGACTGCTGCGCCGTCTAGTCCGGCCATTCAGCAAGGGCGACCAAGCTCCGTGGCTCCACGCAGGTCAATGGCCGCTCTCACGGGTTGCGAACTGGCGATGCCGACCCGTTGCAGTCGCTCGCCGGTCATCGTCTTAGGTCTGCCTTGCAGCAATTGCTGCCTGTCGAGTTCACAACATGAATGACTGCTCTTTCCAAAACAGCAGTCATTCACAATAAATAAAAAAGTAGTTCACTCAAGCAGCAGTCTCTCTAGGAAACTCAGGTCGATTCAGTCAACTGAGGGGTCTCAGCCTCGAGGCGTTTGAGCGTGCCCGGGCGTGAGGCTAGGAATTTTTTACTAGAGCGGGGGCAGTCCAGTGCATGCTTCACCTTATCGCTGGGCATTCGATGAGAGCTTCGAGGCTCCAGAGGTCGAAGGGATTGAGATGACCAAGAATTTGGGACTGGCACGGTATTCAACCCGAGGTCCAATGGAATACCTGCTGGAGTCAGGCCAATGGCTGCTGGACACAGAGCTTTACAGCGGGGCTCCTGTGCTGCTGTTTGAACGCAAGGGCGAAGCCCAGGCCCATGCCAAGCATCAGCTCTTGGCTGCTGACTGGGGGGAGTTCAATGTGGATAGCAATGGCAAGGTCATTGCCAGTTCCTGAACAGCCCTGCGTATTCCCGTTCAACTGACCGCCTGTGCCGCTTACGGGTGACCAGGCAGCTGGTCGTCGCCGGCGGAGTTCGGTCGTACATCCGACGTTGACAAGACCTCCTTTGCAGATGGAATCCCGTGCATAAACAGGTCAACCATGGCGGACAGTCACTACCGACATTTACCTATTATTGGAGTAGGAGCCGAAGTGATTACTCCTTGCCTAGGGCATTCCAGTTTAGGAAATCTGGCGTGATTCAACTGTCGCACGGAACTGTACCGCTGACTTTTGCGACTCGTTCATAAAATTTCTTTGACAAGGCTTTCGCGCAGCGATTGAAGAATTTGGCGCGGAGATTTTCTCCGATTCACCAATGACCGCAAAGCGATGCTCTCTCCTTAGGTGGGGACGTTTGCATGTTTCAGCAAACAGTCCTGCACGCGTAATGCGCGTAAATTTTCAAAGCTACTATGCAATCACAACAGCAGCACTACCACCTTCTCGCGAAGCCCGCAGGAGCGGCGTGCAATCTAGGGTGCACCTACTGCTTCTTTCTGTCCAAAGAGAACTTGTATCCTGATGACAGTTACTTCATGGACGAGGAAACGTTGGAGAACTACATCCTGCAGCTGTTGGCGTCTTCGCCAGGACCGCAGGTCGAAGTCTCATGGCAAGGAGGCGAACCCATGCTGCGCGGCCTTGATTTCTACCGAAGAGCGGTGGAGTTGGTCGAGAAGCACCGCCGCGCCGATCAGAAGATCCAGCACACCATGCAGACAAATGCCACTCTGGTGGATGACGATTGGGCTCGCTTCTTTCGACTGAACAATTTTCTTGTCGGAGTCAGTGTCGATGGACCTCGGTCCATGCATGACATTTATCGCGTTGACCGAAAAGGGCGAGGCACGTTTGATCAAGTGCTGCGAGGGTGGGATTGTCTGCAGCGGTACGGGGTCGAAACGAATGTCTTGTGCACAGTGCATGCTGGCAATGCGGAGCACCCCCTGGAGGTTTATCGCTTTTTTCGCGACGAACTGAAGGCTCAGTACATCCAACTCATCCCGATCGTGGAGCGCGCCACAGAGCAGACGATCATGCTTGCCAACCAAGGCTGGGGTGGTTTGAAGGGCAAAGATAGGCCACTGTACCGCCAGGAGGGCACGCGCGCGACCGCCAGGTCGGTATCGGCCGAGAAATTTGGTAGCTTCCTCATTGGTATTTTTGACGAATGGGTGAAGCGCGATGTGGGCAAGGTGTACGTGACGACGTTCGACGTGGCGCTGGGAAGTTGGCTCGGCCAGCACAACAGCTGCGTCGTTGCACCGACTTGCGGTGCTTCGCTGGCGCTCGAACACAATGGAGATGTATATTCCTGCGACCACTTTGTAGAGCCTGAGTACCAATTGGGTAACATCAAGGACACGCCGCTGGCAACGTTGGTGGCCTCGGAGAAGCAACGCCGCTTTGGCAATGCAAAGTTCGACACTCTCCCAACGTACTGCAAACAGTGTCCGTCGCTTTTTGCCTGCTACGGTGAATGCCCGCGCAACCGGTTCATTGAAACGCCTGACGGCGAGCCAGGTCTGAACTATCTGTGTGCAGGATATAAGGCTTTCTTCGCGCATATCGACCAACCAATGAAGACGATGGTCGCGCTGCTGCGCAATGGGCGTTACGTCGATGAAATCATGAGCCTTGCCTGAATGCCACGCACCGCATCAAGTTAAAGAGAGCACCTCACCGATCGCAGAATCAGCTCCCAAAAATCCGACGTTAAACCGGAACCAGGGTGAGATTGACGACGCGTCGGGGCTGAAAATGACACCTGGTGCCATTGCAATGCCGCGCTCGAACATTTGACGGGCAAACGATAACGAATCATCTACATCAGGCAAGCGTGCCCACAGATAGAGGCTTTGTTCTGGGCGTGCAAAGACTTCGACACCATGTTCATCGAACAGCGTTAGCGCGGCACGCGTAGCATTTCGTGTCTTGGCGCGCAGGGCGATGGCGTGCTTTCGGAAGCGTCCTTCAGTGATCACTGCATCTACTGTACGTTCGGCATATAAAGAGCTGTTGAGGCTGACAACGGTTTTAACTCGCGTCAATTCGCGTGCCAAGTCGCCTCTACATGCTAGAAAGCCGACGCGAACCACACTAGATAGAGACTTGGAGAAGCTACCGATATAAATGGACTGCGCGAGTTGGTCGCCTTCTCCAACGCGCGGAGTACGTAAAGGGACGAAGTCAGCCAATGCATCGTCGTCCACTATCACGAGGCCATGCAACTGTGCCAGTTTGGTCAGCTCTTGTATCACTAGAGCCGTCATGTCACTGCCTGTCGGATTGTGCCCACAGGACTGTGTAAAGAACAACCGAGGCTTGTATTGGTGTAACAGCTTAGATAGAGCGTCTATGTCGGGTCCTGTTGGTGTTCGAGGCACGCCGTGGATCTGTGCTCCCTGGAGACGCAATTTGTTGAAGGTTGGATAGAAACCGGGGTCATCGACCAAGACATGGTCTCCGGGGCGAACCAGATGCCGAATGACCAGATCAACTGCTTGATAGGAGCCCTGGGTGAGGATGATCTGCACAGGGTCAACTGCTATTCCAAAGCTTTCGAGACGTGTGGCGATGTGCTTGCGCAGCGGCAGGTAGCCTGCGGGGTCGCCATAACGAAAAACTGTCCCTAGGCCGCTGCGGCCGATTTTCTGCATGTAACGGTCTAGCCGGCAACCCTCAAGCCAGTCCGAGGGAGGTAGACCTTCTCCCAATGATGGTACGCCGTGGGCAGTATCCGTCACGCGTCGATCAATACCAACTGAGCTTAGAGCTAGATCAAGTGCGGGTGCCCATCCGTCCGTTATGCGCAAATGTGGGGCGCATCCTGCCACATAGAAGCCTGCTCCCCGACGCGGTTCGATCAGTCCTTCAGCCACCAGTAGCTCATAAGCTTTAACAACTGTATTTTTGGCCGCGCCACAGGCTTGGGCTTGATCGCGAAGCGACGCAAGACTGCTTCCGGGAGATAACTGACCCAGTGCAATCTGGCGTTTGATGTCAGCGGCAATGCGTTCGGCCAGCGGAGGGTGCTTACTCATGCTTTTCTCGTGATGGAGCGACTGTTGCGATCAACTGTACCGCAGTTATTTTGGTACAGGTCAATAGACTTGCAGCAACGTCAAATGACTCAGGAGATAACTCATGGAAGCGCCTCAACAGCAAAGCCTGAACGAACAGTTCGAAGGCAAGATTGGTAAGACCTATAAGGACTCAGTGCCGCATTGGCCCGTACAGCAGAAAGCACCAACGAATGCACCGAATGTGCTGTACATCGTTCTGGACGATGTGGGATTTTCCGATCTTGGATGCTATGGGTCCGAGATTCGTACGCCAAACATTGACGCTTTAGCAGGTGGCGGTCTGCGCTACAGCAATTTCAATGTAACTGCGATGTGCTCACCCACTCGGGCTTGCTTGCTGACCGGACGTAATGCTCATTCTGTTGGTGTTGGAATCATCTCTGAATGGGCCAATGGCTTTCCCGCTTATCAAGGCCGCATCACTCCCAAGGCAGCGACGCTGGCCGAAGTTCTGGGTGAGCATGCCTACGGATGCTACGCCAGCGGCAAGTGGCATTTGACTAACCTGGCCGACTACGGCGCGGCTGGACCCCACCACGACTGGCCGCTGGGCCGGGGCTTCTCACGGTGGTACGGCTTCCACGGTGCGTTGATTGATCAATGGAACCCAGAGCTTTACGAGGACAACCATCCTTTCCACTTTGAACCTCGCAAGGACTACCACTTGTCCACCGATCTGGTGGATCGCACGATCAGTCAGATTCGTGATCACGTCACGTCTTCGCACGACAAGCCATTCTTCAACTATCTGGCTCTGGGTGCCTGCCACTGGCCGCATCAAGTCCCAGACAGCTATATCAGTAAGTACCGTGGGCGCTATGACCGGGGCTGGGATCAAATTCGCGAGGAGCGATTCGCACGGCAAAAAGAGCTGGGCATCGTGCCTGCAGACGCCGAAATGGCTCCGCACAATCCAGGAGTAGTCGCGTGGGAGGATGTACCAGAAGATCAGCGGCGTGTGGGTTGCCGCCTGCAAGAAACCTTTGCGGCCTTCCTGGAGCATACCGATGCTGAGATTGGTCGCCTCGTCGACTATCTGCGTTCGATCGGGCAGTTGGACAACACCATGATCGTGTTGATCTCGGACAACGGCGCAAGTCCTGAAGGCGGCGCCTTCGGTGCCGTCAACATGCGAAAGCATATGACGCATGAGCAGGAGACGGTCGAGTCCATGCTGCCGCGTATCGACACCATTGGTAGCGAGTATTCTTTCAGCCACTATCCCATGGGCTGGGCACAGGTCTCGAATACGCCCTTGAAGTGGTACAAGAAGGACACACACGGTGGCGGTATCCGTGCACCACTGATCATGCATTGGCCTGCGGGCATCGCGAGCCGTGGAGAGGTGAGAACGCAGTTTCACCACGTAACCGATGTCACCCCCACGGTTCTTGACTGCATCGGTGTAGAAGCGCCGCGCGTCTATCGAGGGGTCGACCAACTGGCCATGCAGGGCCAAAGCATGCGCTACACCTTCGCCAATCCATCCGTACCGACGGTCAAAACCACGCAGTATTTCGAGTTGTTAGGTGATCGAGCCGTATGGCACGAAGGATGGAAAGCCGTCGTCAAGCATGCCAAAGGTGCTGACTATGCGGTGGACGACCGCTGGGAGCTATACAAACTCGATGAGGACTTTACGGAGACGAAGGATCTGGCTGAGCAACATCCAGAGAAACTCAAATCGCTGGTGGACATCTGGTGGCAGCAGGCGGAGCGCTTTGGTGTGTTACCGCTGGACGACCGCGAGGCGGAGCGCGCGCGCGATTTCCTATTAGCCGCCAAACGGTCGCGTTATGAGTTCCAGCCGGACATGGCGCGCATTGACCGCTTCATGGTTCCGGAAATCAGTGACCGCGACTACACGATCCGTGCAGAGTTGTCCGCGCTAGTGCCACAGACGGAGGGCGTCATCTTCTCGTGGGGTAGCCGATTCGCCGGCTTTACCCTGTACTGCCAGGCAGGCGAACTGGTCTATGAGTACCTTTACTCCGAGGTCCAGGGCTACCGCATGAGTGCGCCGATGCCCACGGGATCGGCGGTAGTGGAGCTGGATTTCAAACGCACGGGTAGTAACGCCGGACAGGTGGTGCTGAGCGTCGATGGCTTACAGAAGGCGGCCATCGACCTCCCAAAGACCTGGTGGACATACAGCACTACCGCTGGCCTTACCTGCGGTCTCGCTGGCGTACCGATTAGTGAAGCTTTCAAGCCTCCTTTCCGCTTCAATGCCAAGTTGCAGCGAATGATCGTCGAGGTAGGTGAGGGCGCGCCGGACGACGCTGTCGGAAAGCTCTGGACTGTGTTCAAGCAACAGTAAAAAACTGAAAACAATTAAGGAGACAAGAACCATGAACAAGCGAAGCCTGTTGATTGCAGGGATGTCATCACTTATGTGTGCTCTGCCACTGTCTGCAGTCCAAGCTGCAGACTATCCTAGCAAGCCCGTGAAGATCATCGTGGGCTATCCGCCCGGAGGTACTACCGACCTATTGGCTAGGCTCGTTGGTCTGCAATTACAAGATGGCCTGAAGCAGCCGGTCGTGATCGAGAACAAACCTGGCGCAGGAGGTGGAATTGGAGCCGAAGCGGTTGCAAAGGCATCACCTGATGGCTACACCCTGGGCCTAGGGACTGCAGGTAACTTGGCGCTTAACTATGCCTCGTACCCCAAAATTTCTTACGACTCACGCAAGGACTTCACTCTTCTGAGCGTAGTTGCGACGATGCCTAACGTACTGGTAGTCAATAGTAAAACGCCAGTGAAAAACTATGCCGAGCTGATCGCCTACCTTAAGCGGAAAGACAAAGAGGGTAGTTTCTTCGCTTCCACGGGGACGGGAAATGGTCCTCACCTTACAGGTGAGTTGTTCAAGGCACGCACTGGCTTGAATCTGTCCCATGTGCCTTATCAAGGCGCCGGGCCGGCCATCACTGCGGTGCTTGGCGGTGAGGTGGACATGCTGTTCGACAACTTGCCGTCTGTGTTGCCTTTTATTCAAAGTGGCAAGGTTCGAGCTATAGCAGTGACTAGTGCTGCCCGTATCCCGGTCTTGCCCGATGTGCCCACGTTACAGGACGTTGGATTAAAGGACTTTGTGGTTGATGCATGGTTTGCATTGATGGCACCTGCAGGACTGGACAAAGGGGCTCGTGAGAAGTTAAGCAAGACGATTGTCGGCCTGTCGTCCAATGAAGCGTTCACGGAATCCATTCGCAAATTGGGCGCAACACCGAAGTTGACTGGCGACGCTGAACTCAAGGCTCTGATCGAGTTAGAGCGAGATCGCTGGCCCGCTCTAGTCAAACAGTCCAATATCAAGTTCTGACTATGGCGCACGTCAACACACAGAACCATAGCGGTAGGACTGTACTGGTAACAGGCGCATGCGGTGGAATTGGGGCTGCTATTGCCAGTCGTTATGTCCAAGCAGGAGCTTCCGTTTGCTTGGTGGATCGTGATGAAGCAGCTGGTGACATGTTGGTGGAGCGGCTTCGCCAATGTGGTGGCAGGGTGCACTTCGCCCAGGCCGATGTGGGTAGCTTTGAGCAGTGCCAAGTTGCCTGCAATGTTGCACAGGCTGTACTCGGTCCGGTGGACACCGTTGTTAATAACGCAGGAATTTCGCCCAAGCACCAAGGTCTGCCAGCGCCAATTTGGCAAATGGATCCTGCCGAATGGCGCCAAGTGCTTGATGTCAACTTGAACAGCGTCTTCAACTTCACGCGCCTGTTGGCTCCAGGCATGGTCGAGCGTCGATTCGGGCGCATTGTTTCCATGTCATCAGTCGCTGGCAAAGCGTATCTCGACATCGTTGCTGCGCACTACAGCACCACCAAGGCCGCGCTCATTGGCATGACTCGGCACCTTGCCGGTGAGCTTGGGCCGCATGGCATTACCGTGAATGCTTTGGCGCCAGGGCGCATAGACACTCCCATGGTTGCGGGGGCCCCCAAGGCGGCCAACGACGCGGTTACCGCCGTCACGCCGCTACGACGCTTGGGGACTCCCGACGAAGTGGCCGACGCCTGCCTATTCCTCACTTCGGATCAAGCTAATTTCATCACCGGTCAAGTTATCGACGTGGCCGGCGGCTGGCTGATGACCTGACTTCACCAAGACAACCTACCTGCCTCATGCAAACGACACAACACCTCAACTACATCGCCGGCGAATGGACTGCGGGCGCATCTGTAGCGCTCAACATCAATCCTTCAGACACTCGCGACATCGTGGGTCAATACGCTCGAGCAGACGAGCAACAGGCCCAGATCGCAATAGATGCGGCATTCGACGCCCAGCGGCGCTGGGCTAGTCTGACGGCCGAACAACGCTCAGATGCACTAGATCGCATCGGTTCGGAGATTCTGGCGCGTAGTCAGGAACTGGGGCAACTGCTCTCGCGTGAGCAAGGTAAGACTCTAGTGGAAGGGATTGGCGAGGTAATACGCGCAGGGCGTGTTTTTAAATATTTTGCTGCTGAGGCTCTTCGCTTCGGAGGTGAGAAGCTGCCATCGATTCGGCCCGGGGTAGAGGTCGAGGTGACACGCGAGCCCGAAGGCGTTGTAGGCATTATTGCACCTTGGAATTTTCCGATTGCGATTCCTGCTTGGAAGATCGCACCTGCTCTGGCATACGGAAACGCCGTTGTCTTCAAGCCCGCCGATCTGGTGCCGGGCAGTGCTTGGGCTCTGTCGGAGATTATTGTGCGTGCAGGCCAGTTGCCGCCTGGTACCTTCAATTTGGTAATGGGGCCTGGATCCAAGGTAGGACAAGCTTTGGCAAGTTCGCCCAAGGTGCGCGCGCTTAGCTTCACCGGGTCGACGGGTACCGGCCGCAGTGTTGGTATTGCATGCATGGAACGTGGAGCAAAAGTTCAGCTTGAAATGGGCGGAAAGAACCCGCTTGTCATCCTTGATGACGCCGATCTGGACATCGCAGTGACGGTGGCCCTTCAGGGGAGTTTCTATTCCACCGGCCAACGCTGCACGGCTTCCAGCCGCCTGATTGTGCAGGAAGGAATTCACGATCGCTTTGTTGCCACACTGGCTGAGCGTATGTCGGCTCTGAAGGTCGGGCATGCCCTGGAAGCAGGCACGGACATCGGTCCCGTGGTGTCGCAAGATCAACTGGATCAAGACCGCTTCTATATCGACCTGGCCCAGCAAGAGGGGGGGCGCTTATTGGCGGGCGGAGAACTGTTGCAACGCGCTACACCGGGTTACTACCTCTCGCCGGCTCTCATCACCGAAACGCACAACGCCATGCGCGTGAACCGCGAGGAGATCTTCGGCCCAGTGGCTACGGTCATCCAAGTCAAGGATTACGAGGAAGCCCTTGCTACTGCCAACGATACGCCGTTCGGCTTGTCCTCCGGTATTTGCACTAGCTCGTTAAAGCATGCTGCAGATTTCAAGCGTCATTCGACGGCAGGCATGGTGATGGTGAACGTGCCCACGGCAGGCGTGGACTACCACGCCCCCTTTGGTGGACGCAAAGCTTCCAGCTATGGCGCGCGTGAGCAAGGCACTTATGCGCGCGAGTTTTACACCGCCACTAAGACCTCTTACACCCAGGCCTAATACCATGCGAGAAATCACCGGAAATACACAAATCTTCGGCATTTTGGCCGATCCCATTCACCATGTGAAAACGCCGCAACGCATCAATCATTTGTTTGCCGAGCGTCAGATTGACGGGGTTATGGTGCCTTTGCATGTGAAGCCCGAGGGTTTGGCGCAAGCGGTGCAAGGCCTGCGAATGCAGCAAAACCTGGGTGGCTTTATTGTCACCGTGCCTCACAAAACTGCCATCGTCGCTCTGTGTGACGAGTTGACACCCGAGGCCCGTCTCATCGGTGCTGCGAACGTTGTGCACCGCAAGGCCGATGGTCGCCTGGTCGGCGGGATGCTGGACGGCGAGGGTTTCGTGAATGGACTACGCAGCCAGGGACTGGATCCGGCCAAGCGCAGCGCCTATCTTGTCGGTGCCGGTGGTGCAGCATCGGCCATCGCGTTTGCGCTTGCCAGCGCCGGTGTCAGCCGCCTGACCATTGCCAATCGCACGGCCGACAAAGCACAGCAATTGATTGATCGCATTGCCGTGATCCATCCTTTCCTGAATCTGGTCGTAGGTAGCGAGAATCCGGCCGGCCATGATCTGGTCGTCAATGCAACTTCTCTTGGGCTTCACCCTGGCGATGCGCTGCCGCTGGACGTGGAGCGACTGGAGCCAGGCCAGATCGTCGCGGAAATCATCATGCAACCGGCGCAGACGCCGTTATTGGTGGCTGCCGAGAAGAAAGGCTGCCGTATTCACTTTGGTGCACCCATGCTGGCTTGCCAGATTGAGCTGATGGCTGAATTCATGGGCGGTCTTGCACCAGCACTAAGCAACTGAGCATGAGCGCAGCCCATTCCTGGCGTAGCTGTCCAAAGTTGCGGCGGAGGCTGGCTGCGTCTTTGTTGTATTGCAAAGAGCCCTTCGCCCGGCGAGTCCACTCAATACCGGCAAGGTCCTCAACTCTCACCTGATTTTTTGAAACATGATGGATACCTATGACTACGTCATTGTTGGCGGGGGTACAGCCGGTTGCGTACTGGCAAATCGACTGACCACATCGGGAAAGCATCGCGTCCTGCTTGTCGAAGCAGGGGGCGAACCGCGCAGCCCTTGGATACAGATCCCTGCTGGCTTTAGCAAACTCCTGACCAATCCCAAGTACAACTGGCTGTTCAAGACTGAGGCCGAAGAAGGTACAAATCGCCGCGTCATCTCTGTGCCGCGTGGCAAGGGGCTTGGGGGTTCAACGCTGATCAACGGCATGATCTATGTGCGCGGACAGGCACAGGACTATGACGCTTGGCGTGATGCCGGTGCCAAGGGATGGGGGGGCCAGGATGTAGAGCCTTATTTCCGCAAGCTCGAGTGCTATCCCCAAGGCGGTGAAACTCGGGGTAAGCATGGCCCACTGCATTTGTCGCAGGTCAATGAGCGCTTCCCAATTGCAGATGCTTTCATGCAGGCGGCGGTGCAGGGAGGGCAGCGTCTCAATGAAGACTACAACTCCACCGAGCAGGAGGGCTTTGGCTATTACCAAGTGAATCAGCGCTACGGACGCCGCTGGAGTGCCTACGACGCTTATCTCAAGCCTGTGCGGAATCGCCCTAACTTGACCGTTGTAACCGGTGCACATGTATTGCGCGTGGATCTGGAAGGTCTGCGCTGTGTAGGAATCACCTATCGCTGCGATGGCCGTGAAGTGAGCGTCCGAGCTCAACTCGAGGTAATTCTTGCAGCAGGCGCGATCCAGACCCCCCAGTTGCTTGAGTTGTCGGGCATAGGGCAGCCAGCTTTACTGCAGTCTCTGGGCATCCCCGTACGACATGCCTTGCAAGGCGTCGGAGAAAACTACATCGACCACTTTGCCACGCGCATGAACTGGCGTGTAAAGAATACCGTGACGCTCAATGAGATGTCTCGCGGCTGGCGTCTTGCAGCCGCGGTTTCCCAGTATTTCACGCAAAGGAAAGGCATTCTCACTCTGGGTACTGGCCTGGTGCATGGCTTTGTCAAAAGCCGCGCAGATTTGCCGGCACCAGACGCTCAGTATTTCTTCGTCCACGCCAGTTATGCCAATGCAGCCGAGCGCATCTTGGACCGAGCTCCTGGCATGACGATCGGTGTTGCGCAACTGCGTCCGGAGTCCGTGGGCAGCATTCATGCCAAGTCGGCTGATCCGATGCAAGGCCCCTCCATCCGGCCTAATTTTCTCAGTAGCGAGGTCGATCGGCACTGCATCGTGAACAGCATGAAGTTGGCTCGCAACATCGTCGCCCAGCCAGCGCTGGCCCAATTCATTGCGCATGAAATGAGCCCAGGCCGAAAGGTCATCACTGATACCGACTGGTTGGAGTTCGCTCGCGCAAACGGTCAGACCATATACCACCCGCTGGGCACTTGTCGTATGGGGGAGGACGAGCAGGCCGTCGTTGACTCGCGATTGCGATTGCGTGGTCTATCGGGTCTGCGCGTAGTAGACGCCTCGGTAATGCCGAAGATGGTGTCCGGCAACATCCAGGCTGCGGTGATGATGGTGGCTGAAAAAGGCGTGGACTTGATCTTGGAGGATCGATTGTCTTGATATTGACCCGAGAGATGATTAATTCATCAGGGGACGATTTGGCTCGCAGCAAAAATTGGCGGTATGACGTGATCAATCATCCCTCACGTCGCCCCTTGTTTATGTGCTTCATCAACGAACGCCCTCAGCTGCTTGCCAATGCACTAAACATCCCCCAGTGACACATCTGTGGCGTAACGCTATGAGCGAGTTGGGCTCGGGCATTTCGTTGCTGAATATCTTGTCGTAGGTGGTCAGCGTCTTCTGCGCATCATGCAAAACAGTCAGATAAGACTTTTGCCGGATTCTGCAGCCTTGTCTCGGATTAGCACTTCGAGATGCTTAGCAATCAATTCCATCATGGGCCCAGGTCAATGATCTGATCCCCAAGCACTTGGCCAAAGTGCGCCTCTAACTCTTAAAAGGAAAGTCGGAATGAAAATCCTTGTACCCGTCAAGCGTGTCGTGGACTACAACGTCAAGGTCCGCGTGAAGTCGGACGGCACGGGTGTGGACATCGCCAACGTCAAGATGAGCATGAACCCCTTTGACGAAATCGCCGTCGAAGAAGCCGTGCGCCTGAAGGAAAAAG
>Ga0209370_1001012_pt1 | contig 28367 bp, 19 predicted proteins | sample AgamicAtPrz_FD_187164 | JGI IMG/M metagenome (GOLD analysis project Ga0209370, IMG submission 187164) | Agave microbial communities from Guanajuato, Mexico - At.P.rz (SPAdes) (version 2) | ecosystem: Host-associated > Plants > Phyllosphere > Phylloplane/Leaf | place: Guanajuato, Mexico... | reverse complement strand
GCGCCGATATGACTAGGGAAGTTGCTATTGCATGTGGCGTGAAACCAAGATTCTCCTGATCGATGACGACAGCGAACGCCGCCGCGATCTGGCGGTGGTCCTGAATTTTCTCGGCGAAGAAAACCTTTCCTGTTCCAGCAGCGACTGGCAGCAGGTGGTCGAAGGTTTGTCTTCCAGTCGCGAAGTGCTGTGCGTCCTGATCGGGACCGTTAATGCTCCGGCCAGCGTGCTGGGGCTCCTTAAGACAGTGGCTGGGTGGGATGAGTTCCTTCCGGTTCTGCTTTTGGGTGAAATTTCTTCCGCGGACTTCCCCGAGGACCTGCGCCGCCGTGTGCTGTCCAACCTCGAGATGCCGCCGAGCTACAGCCAGTTGCTTGACTCCCTGCACCGTGCCCAGGTCTATCGCGAGATGTACGACCAGGCCCGCGAGCGCGGTCGCCAGCGCGAACCCAACCTGTTCCGCAGCCTGGTGGGTACCAGCCGTGCCATCCAGCATGTGCGGCAGATGATGCAGCAGGTCGCCGATACCGATGCCAGCGTGCTGATCCTCGGCGAATCCGGCACCGGCAAGGAGGTGGTGGCGCGCAACCTGCACTACCACTCCAAGCGTCGCGAGGCACCGTTCGTGCCGGTCAACTGCGGAGCGATCCCGGCGGAGTTGCTCGAGAGCGAACTGTTCGGTCACGAGAAGGGCGCCTTCACCGGGGCGATCACCAGCCGTGCCGGGCGTTTCGAGCTGGCCAACGGCGGCACGCTGTTCCTTGACGAGATCGGCGACATGCCGCTGCCGATGCAGGTCAAGCTGCTGCGCGTGCTGCAGGAGCGCACCTTCGAGCGGGTCGGCAGCAACAAGACCCAGAGCATCGATGTGCGCATCATCGCCGCGACGCATAAGAACCTGGAGACCATGATCGAGGACGGGACCTTCCGTGAGGACCTGTACTACCGCCTCAACGTCTTCCCTATCGAGATGGCGCCACTGCGCGAGCGGGTGGAAGACATCCCGCTGCTGATGAACGAGCTGATCTCGCGCATGGAGCACGAGAAGCGCGGTTCGATCCGCTTCAACTCCGCCTCGATCATGTCGCTGTGCCGTCACGGCTGGCCGGGCAACGTCCGCGAGCTGGCCAACCTGGTCGAGCGCATGGCGATCATGCATCCCTACGGGGTGATTGGCGTCGCGGAGTTGCCGAAGAAGTTCCGTTATGTGGATGACGAGGACGAGCAACTGGTCGACAGCCTGCGCAGCGACCTCGAGGAGCGCGTGGCGATCAACGGGCATGCGCCGAGTTTCGCCAGCCACGCCATGCTGCCGCCTGAAGGCCTGGACCTGAAGGACTACCTCGGCAGCCTCGAGCAAGGGCTGATCCAGCAGGCGCTGGACGACGCCAACGGCATCGTCGCCCGTGCCGCCGAGCGGCTGCGCATCCGGCGTACCACGCTGGTCGAGAAAATGCGCAAGTACGGCATGAGCCGCCAGGGTGGCGAGGACCAGGCGGAGGATTGACGCCTGGTTGCATGCCGGTGCTGGTCTCTTCGCGGCGGTTTCGCGCCTCCAGGAGATTGGCACAGGCCCATATTCCCTCTGTGTCACGGCTATCGTTCCATTGCGGACAGTAGCCGTTGCCATGCGAAATAACCCTATTCCCAGATTCCTTGCCGTTCGCTGGTCTGCCTGATCAGTCGCAAGGGGCGACCCAAATTTCATTGGAAAAATTCCTTGGGGCCAAAGCGGTTGCGCCGCGTCGGCGACCCTAAAGCAGGCATGCGTTTTGCTTTGGCTAGCATAAAGGGCCAGGGGCCAGTTTTTTGTCACCCCTCCGACCAATGCGGACCAACAGCACAATGAAAGCAGTCATTCTGGCCGGTGGGCTGGGCACACGCATCAGCGAAGAATCCCACCTGCGCCCCAAGCCGATGATCGAGATAGGCGGCAAACCGATCATCTGGCACATCATGAAGATCTACTCGCACTACGGAATCAACGACTTCGTCATCTGCCTGGGCTACAAGGGCTACGTGATCAAGGAGTACTTCGCCAACTATTTCCTGCACATGTCGGACGTGACCTTCGACATGGCGGCAAACCGCATGGATATCCACAACCGCCATGCCGAGCCTTGGCGGGTGACGCTGGTGGATACCGGGGAAAACACGGCCACCGGTGGCCGCCTGAAGCGTGTTCGCGAGTACGTTGGCAATGACACCTTCTGCCTGACCTACGGCGACGGTGTGTCCGACGTCGACATTCCCGGCCTGATCGACTTTCACCGGCAGCACGGCAAGCTGGCCACGGTTACTGCCGTGCAGCCGCCGGGGCGCTATGGCGCGCTGGATGTACGGGGTGAACAGGTACGCGGTTTCCAGGAAAAGCCGCTGGGCGACGGTGGCTGGATCAACGGTGGCTTCTTCGTGCTTGAGCCGGCTGTGCTCGACTATATCGAAGGCGATGGCAGCACCTGGGAGTATGAGCCCATGCGACGCCTGGCCGAGGACGGCCAGCTGATGAGCCACCTGCATCGTGGCTTCTGGCAACCGATGGATACCCTGCGTGATCGCATGCTACTCGAAGAGCACTGGAAAAGCGGCCAGGCAGCGTGGCAGCTATGGCGCTGAATCCTGTCTTCTGGGCGGGGCGCCGTGTCCTGTTGACCGGCCATACCGGCTTCAAGGGTGGTTGGCTGGCCGTATGGTTGCGCCAGCTTGGCGCCGAACTGCGCGGTTTCGCCTTGCCTGCCGCGACCACGCCATCGCTGTGGCAGGTCGCGCAGTTGCAACAGCAGATCCCCGGCGATTTCGCCGATATCCGCGATGCCTCGGCCCTGACCCGTGCCCTGCAGGATTTCCAGCCCGAACTGGTGCTGCATCTGGCGGCTCAGCCGCTTGTGCGCGAATCCTACCGTGCGCCGGGCGACACGTACGCAACCAACGTCATGGGCACGCTCAACCTGCTGGAGGCGGTGCGTGCCACGTCCTCTGTACGCGCGGTGCTGGTGGTGACCACTGACAAGTGCTACGAGAACCGCGAGTGGCCCTGGCCCTATCGGGAACAGGATGCCCTTGGCGGTTTCGACCCCTATAGCAGCAGCAAGGCCTGTGTCGAACTGCTGTGCGCGAGCTACCGCGATTCGTTCCTGCGCGCCGCCGGCGTGGCCCTGGCCACGGCGCGCGCAGGCAACGTGCTGGGTGGCGGGGACTGGTCCGCCGAGCGCTTGCTGCCGGATATCTTTCGCGCCTGGCAAGGTGGCCAAGAGGTGATCCTGCGTTATCCCGATGCGACGCGCCCCTGGCAGCACGTGCTCGACCCGCTGATGGGCTATCTACAGCTGGCGCAGGGCTTGCTCACCGCCCCCGAGCAACACGCCGCTGCCTGGAACTTCGGCCCCGACAGCGCAGGGCTGGCCACAGTCGGCGAGATCGTCCGACGCCTTGCCGAGCGCTGGCCAGGCGAGGCGCGCTGGTCGGTTGCCGGCGATGCCCAGCCGCACGAAGCCGGCCTGCTGGCGCTGGACTCCAGCAAGGCGCGACAAATGTTTGGCTGGACGCCGCGATGGTCGCTGGATGACACGCTGAAACATACCCTGGACTGGCATCTGGCCTGGCGCGCAGGGCGTGACATGAACATCGTTACCCGCGAGCAGATCGCGGCTCACCAAGGCGAAACCCATGAGTGACAGTACGGCGCAGCAGTTGCGCCAACAGATTGCCGAGCTGGTCGGACGCTATGCCGAGCTGCAGATGGCGCCCAAACCCTTCGTGGCGGGGCAGAGCAGTGTTCCGCCTTCCGGCAAGGTGATCGGTGCTGGCGAGTTGCAGGCGATGACGGAGGCCGTGCTGGATGGCTGGCTGACCACCGGCCGCTTCAACGAAGCGTTCGAGAAACGCCTGGCCAAATACCTGGGCCGTCGCTGCGTACTCACCACCAACTCCGGCTCTTCGGCCAACCTGCTGGCGTTTTCCGCCCTGACTTCGCCACGCCTCGGCGACCGGGCGATCAAACCGGGTGACGAAGTCATCGGCGTTGCCGCGGGCTTCCCGACCACCGTCAACCCGATCCTGCAATTTGGTGCGGTCCCGGTGTTCGTCGATATCGAAATGGGTACCTATAACATCGACCCGGCGCTGATCGAGGCGGCCATCGGCCCGAAGACCAAGGCCATCATGCTTGCCCATACGCTGGGCAACCCCTTTGACCTGAGCGTTGTCCGTGCGCTGTGCGACAAGTACGGCCTGTGGCTGATCGAAGACTGCTGCGATGCATTGGGCTCTACCTACCAGGGGCGAATGGTCGGCACCTTCGGCGACATTGGTACCCTCAGCTTCTACCCGGCCCACCACATCACCATGGGCGAGGGTGGGGCGGTGTTTACCGACTCGCCGTTGCTCAAACGCATCATCGAGTCGTTCCGCGACTGGGGCCGCGATTGCTACTGCGCACCGGGCGAGGACAACACCTGCGGCAAGCGTTTTTGCTGGCAAATGGGTGACCTGCCGGAAGGTTACGACCACAAGTACACATACTCGCATCTGGGCTACAACCTGAAGATCACCGACATGCAGGCTGCCTGCGCACTGGCACAGATGGACCGGGTGGATGATTTCGTTGCCGCGCGCAAACGCAACTTCGCCTGGCTCAGCGAGCGCTTGGTCGGCTGTGCAGACAAGCTGATCCTGCCGCAGGCCACCAGCGCCAGTGACCCTTCGTGGTTCGGCTACCCGATCACCCTGCGCGACGGAAGCGGCGTAAAGCGCGTGGAACTGTTGCGTTACCTGGATGAGCAGGGCGTGGGTACCCGTCTGCTGTTCGCTGGCAACCTGACACGCCAGCCCTACATGCAAGGGCTGCATTACCGGGTTGCCGGCGAGTTGCCCGTCACCGACAAGATCATGAACGACACGTTCTGGATTGGCCTCTGGCCAGGCTTGAGCGACGACCATCTCGAACATGCGGCGCGTAGCCTGGAAACCTACCTGCAGAGGCTGTGCTGATGCGTGCCTATGTCCTGTGTGGCGGTTTCGGTACACGGTTGCGCAGCGTCACCGACTCGCAGAAGGCGTTGGTGCCCGTTCACGGTGAGCCCTTTCTGGCGCGCGTACTGAGCCAACTGGCCCGTGCCGGCATCAGCGACGGCGTACTGTGCGCGCATTACCGCGCCGAACAGGTGGCCGAGCAGCTTGCCGAGCTGTCCCGCCAGGCTGGTTTGCCATTGTCGATGGTGGTGGAGCAGAGCCCGCTGGGAACGGGCGGCGCATTGCTCAATGCGCTGCGCGAGCAGCCGGCGCAGGGGCGTTATCTGGTCCTCAATGCCGACACTTTTGTGGATATGCAAGGTTATCGGCAGATGGTGCTGGGCGAAGGCAACGCCTTGCTGGCAGCGCGGGTCGATGACCGCAGTCGCTACGGCAGCCTGGCGCTGAATGCTGCCGGGAACCTGGCAGCACTGCAGGAAAAAGGCCTGCAAGGGCCCGGCCTGATCAACGCGGGCGTGTATGCCTTCACTGCAGCGGCGTTCGCCACCACCCCCGTTCGAGCATGTTCCATGGAGCAAGACCTGTTGCCCGGGCTGCTGCAGTGTGAAGCCGTGACCGTGGTTGATTACAGCGGGCGCTTCATCGATATCGGCACGCCAGAATCGCTCGCGCGCTACACCCAAGAATATCTTCCGGATACCTCGCTATGAGCCTGCTTGTGCAGACCCTGAGCATCGGCGAACGCCAGAGCATTCTCGATGCGGTCAAGTGCATCGAGGCGGGCGCCTTGCAGATTGCTTTTGTAGTGGCCGACGACCAGCGTTTGCTGGGCGTGGTGACCAACGGTGATGTACGTCGCCACCTGTTGCAGGGCGGGCAGACCGACCTGCCGGTTACCACCTGCATGAACAGCCATTACCGCTCGGTACATGCTGGTGCGTCGCGTGAGGAGCTGCTCAAGGCTTTTGATCTGGGTTTCAACGCCATACCGGCCGTGGACGAACAGGGGCGTCTGGTAGAGGTCTATACCCGGCTGATGGCGGCCAGCCCGGAAGTGCCGGTGTTGGCGCGCGCCCGTGCGCCTGTGCGCATGAGCTTCTGTGGCGGCGGTGCGGACCTGACCTATTTCTTCATCGACCACCCGGCAGCGGTGCTCAGCTGCACCGTCGGCCTTTATGCCCATGCCACGCTGGTGCCACGGGGTGACCGAGGCATCCGCATTTTCTCCGAGGATCTGGGGCGCGAGGAGGAATACGACTCCCTGGCGGACCTGCTGGCCGCCAGTGACAAAAGTTTGCTGGCGACCATCGTTTCGGTGATCAAGCCAGGGTACGGCTTCGATCTTTATCTGCGTTCGGACTTCCCCGTGGGTTCCGGGCTGGGCGGCTCTTCCGCTGCTACCACGGCTACCATCGCGGCATTCAACGAGCTGCGCCAGGACCGCTGGAGCACCTATGAAATTGCTGAACTGGCGTTCCAGGCCGAGCGCCTGTGCTTCGGCATCGCCGGTGGCTGGCAGGATCAGTACGCCTCGGCCTTCGGTGGCTTCAACCTGATCGAGTTCGAGAACCAGCGCAACCTGGTGCACCCGATTCGCCTGGAGGAGGCGATCCGCAATGAGCTGGAGTCCTGCCTGGTGTTGTGCGACACCGGCATTTCACACGACTCTGGCCGCCTGCACGAATTGCAGCGCGAAGAGATGCAGGCCGAGTCTTCGCAAACCGACCTGCTTCACGCCAGCGTGGCGCTGTGCCGGCGCATGCACCGCTATCTGATTCGCGGCGAGCTGCGTGATTTCGGCCTGTGCATGGACGAAGCCTGGCGCCTGAAAAAGCGCTTTTCCTCGGCCATCAGCCATGGCCACCTCGACCAGATCTATGCCGCGGCGCTGGCAGCCGGCGCGCTTGGCGGCAAGCTGCTGGGCGCTGGTGGCGGTGGTTTCTTCCTGTTCTACGTACAACCCCAGCATCGCCAGCGCGTGGTGCAGGCGGTGCGCGCACTGGGCTGCCAGACTCAAGGCTTCCGCTTTGAGTCCTGCGGTGTAACTTCCTGGCGGACAAAAATCCAATGACCCCGATTCTTCTCGACGGCATCGCCCTGGGTGGCGAGCGTGTCTATGTCATTGCCGAAGTCGGCAACAACCACAACGGCTCGCTGGCATTGGCCAGGCAACTGGTGGATGCCGCCATTGCGGCGGGCGCCGACTGCGTCAAGTTCCAGCTGCGCAACCGCGAGGCGCTGTACCGGCGCAAGGCCGATGGCTCGCGCGCCGAAGACCTTGGCGTGGAGTACATCCAGGACCTGCTGGACAAGGTCGAGCTGAGCCTCGACGAGCACCGTCAGGTGCGCGCCTACTGCGCGCAGAAAGGCATCACCTACCTGTGCACCCCCTGGGATGAGCCCAGTGTCGACGCCTTGGCAGAGTTCGACGTGGCGGCCTTGAAAATCGCCTCGGCGGACCTGTGCAACCCCTACCTGATCGCCAAGGCCGCCAGCCTGGGCAAGCCGCTGATCCTGTCCACCGGCATGTCCTTCGAGCACGAAATCATCCGGGCAATCGAACAGCTCGATGCGCTGGGTACGCCCTTCGCATTGCTGCACTGCAACAGCGCCTACCCGGCGCCGGAAGGGGATATCCAGCTTGGCTACTTGAGCCGCCTGCAGCAGTTGCACGGCCTGATCGGCTACTCCGGCCATGAGCGCGGTACTGCCATCACCCTCGGTGCCGTGGCCCTGGGTGCCAAGCTTGTTGAGCGCCACATCACCCTGGATCGCAACATGGAAGGCCCGGATCACCTGGCCAGCCTGGAACCTGCCGAATTCCGCCAACTGGTGGATGGCATCCGCCAACTGGAACTGGCGCTGCCCTGGCAAGGTCCCGGCCGCCATGCCAGCCAGGGTGAATTGCTGAACCGCGAGAACCTTGGCAAAAGCGTGATCGCTGCCCGTGATATTCCCCGTGGCGCGGTATTGGAGCAGGGCATGCTGCGCATCGCCAGCCCTGGCCAGGGACTGGCGCCGTACCGCCTGCCGGAGCTGCTGGGCAAGCCGGTCCAGCGCGACATCGCCCAGGGTGACTTCCTGTTCGAGAGTGACCTGCAGGAGCAGCAAGCCGAGCAGAAGCTGGCGTTCGATATGCCGATCCGCTGGGGTGTGCCGGTGCGCTACCACGACTTCCGCGACTACCGTCGACGCATCGAGCCGGACCTTTTCGAGTTCCATCTGTCGTACCGCGACCTCAGCCTGAAGCCACAGCCATTCCTGGCCGAGGTGGCGTGTTCGCGCCTGGTGGTGCACGCCCCGGAGCTGTTCGAGAGCAGCGAGCTGCTGGACCTGGTTGCCGACGATCCGGCCTACCGTCGACGCTCCATCGACAACTTGCAGCGCGTGGTCGATGCCACTCTGCAAATCGGCGAGTTCTTCCCCGCGGCCGATGCCCGTCTGATCGTTGCCAACATCGGCGGTTTCTCCGCCGATGCGCCGCGCCCGTTGGCCATGCGCCCTGAACTCTACGAGCGCTTTCATGAGGCTTGCCGCCAGGTGGATTTCGCCGGCACTGAGCTGATCCCGCAGAATATGGCGCCGTTCCCATGGCACTTCGGCGGCCAGCGCCACCAGAATATTTTCATGATGCCCGACGAACTGGCGGCACAGGCCCGCGAGCATGGCCTGCGCCTGTGCCTGGACCTGTCGCACCTGCAGATGACCTGCTTCCACTTCGGCCTCGACTTCCAGGCCGCGCTGGCGCTGCTGTTGCCGCACTCGGCGCACCTGCACGTGGCCGATGCCAAGGGCACCAACGGCGAAGGCGTGCTGATGGGCACCGGTGACATCGACTGGCCGGCCGCCTGGGCACAGATTCGCCAACATCCCGAGATCAGCTTCATTCCTGAAGTCTGGCAAGGGCACAAGGATCATGGTGCCGGCTTCTGGTCGGCGCTGCAGTATTTGACGCGGCTTGCGTAAGCGCCGGTTTCGAGGGGGAATTCAAGGTGACAGAGACTATCCGTGTAGCGGATTACATCATGGAGCGCCTGGCGCGTCTGGGCGTGGGGCAGGTCTACTTCCTGCCTGGCGGCGGTGCCATGCACCTCAACGACGCTTTGGGGCGCCACCCGGAGCTGGAGCCGGTGCTGTGCCTGCACGAGCAGGCGGCGGCCATTGCCGCCGAGGCTGCGGGCAAGCTCACCGGTGGGCCGGCGGCATGCATGACGACCTGTGGCCCAGGTGCGACCAATACGGTTACCGCAGTGCTCGGTGCCTGGCTGGACTCGACCCCGGTGTTCTTCGTATCTGGCCAGGTCAAAAGTGCCGACCTCAAAGCCGGTACCGGCTTGCGCATGCTGGGTGTACAGGAAGCCGACATCGTCTCGATCGTCGAGCCGATTACCAAGGCGGCAGTCACCCTGACCGATCCCGAGGCGGTAGCCGAGGTCTTCGACCAGCTCGAACATGCCGCGCTCAGCGGGCGCCGTGGCCCGGTATGGCTGGATGTGCCGCTTGATGTGCAGGCTGCCCGGGTTGACCCCGCGACCTTGCGTCGGGCACAGCTGCCTGAGGCTGCCGAGCAACCCGACATCAGCGCAGCGGTTGTGCAAACCCTGGATTTGCTGCGCCAGGCCAAGCGCCCTGGCATCATCGCCGGCAGCGGTATTCGCATGGCGGGTGCCGTTGAGGCATTCAACCAGTTGATCGAAGCCGCAGGCGTGCCGGTCATGCCAACCTGGCTGGCCATGGACATTATCGAAGACGAGCACCCGCTTTATGGCGGTCGCCCCGGCTCCATTGCACCGCGCTGGGCCAACTTTGCGCTGCAGAACTGCGACCTGCTGATCGTCCTTGGCTCGCGCCTGGACATGGCGTTGACCGCCTACAATCATGCCCACTTCGCGCCTTACGCGAAGAAAGTCGTGGTAGATATCGATGCGGCAGAAATCGCCAAGTTGCAGATGCCCATCGAGGTGTCGGTGGTCTCGGATGTCAAACCTTTCATCGAGGCGTTGGCGGCCGAAGTTTGCCGTGATCGCCTGCCCTCCTATGCGCACTGGCTGGCACGCATCGCTGACTGGCGCAAGCAGTATCCGCTGCTGCAAAGCGAGCACGCCGACGACAGCCAGGGTGTGAGCATGTACCACTTCACTGACCAGCTGTCCTCGCTGCTCAATGAAGGGGACGTGATCGCGCCGGGCAGTTCTGGTTTCGCTTCCGAGTTGTTCCTGCTCAATCTGCGCCTCAAGAAGGGCCAGCGCTGCTTCCACAACCGTGGCACGGGGTCGATGGGCTTCGGCATTCCGTCGGCAATCGGCGCATGCCTGGCCTCCGGGCGCAAGCCGACCGTATGCGTCGAAGGTGACGGTGGCTTGCAGTTGAACATCCAGGAGCTGGCGACCCTGGCCGCGCAGAAACTGCCAGTCAAGTGCTTCGTCATCAACAATCAGGGCTATGCCTCGATTCGTGCCTCGCAAAGCGCGCATTTCAAACTGCTGGTCGGGGCCGATGCCACCAGTGGCCTGCAACTGCCGGATCTGGCCCAGCTGGCCAGTGCCTATGGCGTGGGCTACGCGCGTATCGAGTCGCATGCCGATCTGCAGGCCAACCTGCAGGCTGTGCTGGGGCGCGATGGGCCGGTGATCTGCGAGGTGCTGGTACAGGTCGAAGAGCCACGGATACCGCGCGTCATGACCCGCATGGATGAAAATGGCAAGCCGGTAACCGGTGCCCTGGAAGACTTGTATCCGTTCCTCAGCCGCGAAGAGCTGGCGCAACAGATGGCCGTTTCGTTGGAAAGCCAGGCATGAAGCTGTGGCTCAAGCGCCGCTTGACCGGATTGTGCTACGGCTACCTGCGTGGCCAGCGCGACTGGGCGCACGAAAAATCCCCGCGGGTGCGTCACGCCCGCGTGCTGCCCATGGCCAGCCACGCGCCCTGGGTCAATGACACCGCGTTCCTGAAGGCTTACGAGAGCGTGCGTCAGCACACGCTGGTCGACATCATGCGCTTGTACGAGCTGTGGGCGCTGGCGCGGCAGCTTGAGCACGTTGACGGTGACTTTCTCGAGGTTGGCGTGTGGCGCGGTGGCTCAGGGTGCTTGCTGGCAATGGCCGGTCAGCGCGAGGGGCGTGGCGTATTCCTGGCGGACACCTTCACTGGCGTAGTCAAGGCCGGGGCACATGACACTCAATACAGCGGTGGCGAGCATGCCGACACCGCTGTCGATCTGGTCGTGGAATTGGCCAGGCGTTGCCAGGTAGCGGATAGCGTACGGGTACTGGTCGGCATGTTCCCGGAGAACAATGCCGAACAGGTCAGCGACAGGCTGGCGTTGCTGCATATCGATGTGGACGTTTTCGAATCCGCCCGCGATGTATTGCTGTGGGCGGCCCCCAGGCTGGTGCGCGGTGCCGTGGTGGTTTTCGACGATTACGGGTTCTTTGGCTGTGAAGGGGTGACGCGCATGGTCGATGAGTTCGTCGCGCAGAACAGTGGATACCGCTTCCTTCACAACCTCAATGGCCATGCAATCCTGGTCAAGGTAGCGGATCATGGCGAATGAATTCGGTTTCGACCACCTGCTGATCTATGGCGCCAGGCTTGCCGGGCGGCGCGTGCGGGATTACCTGGCTGCGCGTGGGCAGCGCGTGGATGCGTTCCTCGACCGCGATGAAAGCCTGGGTGAAGTTGACGGTTTGCCGGTCTTCAGCGCGCAGCGCTGGGCTGCCAGCCATGCCCCGGCCAACGCCTGTGTGTTGATAGGTGTGTTCAACGCTCATGTCGATACCAAGAGCATATTCGATGATCTCGAGGCCCTGGGGTTTGGCCGCCTGATCAGCCTGGTCGAGTTCGTACGCCTCTATCCTGAGGACCAACCCTTTCGTTACTGGCTGGTTGCCCCCGCATTTTATGAACAGCATGCAGCGCGTATTGCAGCGTTGCGTGATGCCTTGGCGGATGAAGCCAGCAAACAGCTGCTGGACGCGATAGTCGAGTACCGCACCCTGGGCGACCCGCGCTGTCTTCCTGCGGTTACCGGGCAGCAGTATTTCCCGGCGGACCTGCCGCGCTTGCCTGAGCCACTGCGATTTATCGATTGCGGTGCCTACATCGGCGATACCGTCCAGGAGTTGTCGTCTGCCGGGTTTGCTTTCAGCGGCCTGGCGACATTCGAACCGGATCTGGATAACTACCGCCATCTGACGGCGCAGCTTGGCCATGTCCCGGGCGCGATCCACTTTCCGTGCGGCGTGTCCGACAGCAACCGCTTGAGTGGATACGACCCCAGCCTGGGGGCGGGTGGTCACCTTGTCGAGTCCGGAGGCAATCCGGTGTGCTGTGTGCGCCTGGATGATGCCTTGCCCGGATTCGCGCCGAACTTCCTCAAGATGGATATCGAAGGCGAAGAGCCGGCGGCCCTGCGCGGCGCGCAGAGCCTGCTGCGCGCGCACCGCCCGCACCTGGCCATCAGCATCTATCACCGTGCGGAACATCTCTGGGAAATAGCCGAGCAGTTGCAGGGTTATGAATTGGGCTACCGCTTTTACCTGCGCTGTCACTCGCCCAGCACCTTTGATGCCGTGCTCTACGCGGTGCCTGGAAGCAAGGAAATCGGACGTGTGGTCAATGAATAAACCTTGCACGATAGACGAGCCAGTCGTTATTTATGGTGGCGGTCAGATAGGCGTTGGTTTATGTCGGCGCTTGCTGCAGAGCGGTGTGGATGTTCGCGCCATCATTGATCGCAATCCGCAAGGCGTAACGAATGCGCCGGTACCGGTGATGAATGTCGAGGCGTGCATTCAAAGAAACGGTAATACGCTGGTGTTCGTGGCAATAGGCAATGGCCTCGTCCACCCGCCCATCGCACAAGGTTTGCGCAGCGTCGGCTACACCCGGGTATTGCACTTGCCGGTGTTCCTTCGTGGGGAAAGGGCGGCAGCCATGACGCAGGCATGGAACGCATTTTATTCGGGTGATCATGCGGTGCCGTTCGCCAGTGTTGACGAACTGTATACCGTGCATGCCGGCGACTACCTGTTGAGCGCGTTTTCCGATTATGTGACCGCCATCGTGCACAAGGATCATGTGTATACCGTAAGGCGATCCTACGACGACATCGATCACGATTACGCTGATTACTTCAAATGGCAAGGCCAGGCACAGGACGTGATCGAAAAGGCGACCAATGTCCGGCTGGATGATCCGGCGGTCAAGGCGCTACTGCCTTGTGATGAATTGTTCAGCAAGGCGCAATTGGATTTTTATCGCGCGAAAACCTTCTTTGATATGGGGCACTATTATCGCGAGGCTGCGTCTGTCGCGGTATTTGATCGCGCCTCGCATCACTTCAATATCCTCGACGGCTCTCATCGGGCCTTCTACCTGGAGCGTCAGGGGTTCGAGGGTATTCCGCTGAAGATGAAGCGAGCGGAGTGGGAGGCTTATTTCAGGGAGCGCCAAGCGCAGGCATTGATGGATTATTGCAGGCATCTGCAATCGCTCCCTGCTGTCGTCAAGCATCCTGCTTTCATGTCGTTTCCTGTGCTCGAGCGTGAGCCTGACGCTGAGTTCCTGCGCCTGCTCGAGGGAGTATGCCCGCTATGATGTGGACCGCCGAGACACCGATAATTCTGTACGGTGCCGCCCATCGTGGAACGATGGTCTCGCGCTATCTGAAGGGCCGCTGCAATGTCACCGGCTTTATCGACAAGCGTGCTGCCGAGATAACAAACCACGAGGGGCTGCCGGTCACCCATGTCGCACAGGCAGACAAAGCGGCACTCGTTATCGTCTGTGTAAACAATATCTTTGAGCACGAAAGCATTGCGCAGGGCTTGGCGGCGCAGGGGTTCGAGCGGGTTGTCTTCTGCCCGGTGAATGGGTCCAACATGGCCTGGCGATCCGCTGAAGATCGCGCGCAGATGGCAGGGGTTCATAACGCTATCATCGGCGAGCAACTGGCCTTGCCCGTTGAAATTCCCGCGTTGAACGGGCTGTTTCATCCTGAGTACAAGGATGATGCGCTGATCAGTGTCGAAGACGCAGAGGTGCTGGCATGGATACCTGCCTGGTTGGTCTGTGCACGCCGCAACGGTAATGGGCTGTTCAAGGACAGTCCGGTGTTTACCCTGTTTCCCTATCTGGAATTGTTCAAGTGGTTCGACGGTGAGGCGGATGCAAGCCCGGATCACTACATGGACCTTTACTGTCGCAACGCGGCTGATCAATTCGGTATCGCGCAGACCGAGGCATGGGTAGAAAACGTGCTGAGAAGCCGTAGGCAGGTGTATGAGCGCATGCGGCAGACGGAGTCGGTGGATCCCTTGTTCTTTTTGAAGCATGCGGTGAGCGCTGATTGGAACAGTGAGGAAAGTCACTTCAACATGGACAGTGGCAAGCACCGTGCGGCCTTCCTGATCCATCGCAAGCGATCACTGGTGCCGCTGAAACTGTCGAAGGCGGACTACGAGGCCTACCTCAATCGACCCGCGTTGAACGCACTGATCGATTGCATGCTGCGATTAAATATCACCGAGCTGCCTTATCCACTGATGCACTCGTATTTTCTGAGAGTCCCTTATCAGGCGGAAAATGCCTTTTACGAGGCGTTGCTGAAAGTGGGCCGTGTGCTGGTGCTGAAAAATTTCAGTGAAACCGGCAGGGTCAGCCTTCGCGGCGTTCGCCTGCAGGTGGAAAATTATGATCTTGAACCATTGGCCCAGGCGTTTGCAGTGCTGGGTTGCTCGGTTCGCCACGCTTATCAAGAAAGCGAGTTTGACCGAGCTGTCAGGGATTTGTATCGCATTTCCGATTACTTTGCTGCGACGGGCGCTGGGCTGGAAACGTGTGATTTCATACTGGATGAGTGGGTGGCTCGATAATGCGTGCGCAACTGATCGATGTGTGTGCCAAGCCCGAGTTGCAGGGGCAGGTAGACGATGTCATTGAGCGAATGGAGCGGCACTGTCCAGTACGCGTTTTGTGCTACTCGCTGATGGGCTCCATTCCGCTTGGCATGGGCAATGCCTCGTCCGATTATGACCTGCTGGCATTTTATGAACCGCACAGCCCGATAACGTCCGAGCAGTACGACGTTATCAATAATAAGGCGCCGTTGCTGGGGGCGGCGCATATCGCCGGCCAGGTGAATCTGCTGCTTGCGGATATTGAGCTGTGTGCGTCGAAGTTTGTGGAGATGCCTGAGGCGCTGCTCGCCCAGGCCTACCCCCAGCACCTGAATACACTGACCGTTCATGATCGTGCGTTCGATATTGCTGTAGTGCCTGGTAATGCCTCGCCCAAGGTGGCCTCGATTTTTTCCGATATGTTTTATTACGGCAACGGTGTACTGACCGATCGCCTGGGTACCGTTCGAGCGCATTTCTCGGAGATGAAAGACGCTCTTCGCGTCTATGACTTTTGTAAGCGCCGGTTTGTGACGACATACGGCCGGCTTGAGCACTACCTTGTCGAGCCGGGCAATGTCAGGCTGCGCACCTATTTGCAGAGCATCAACGATATCTTGGCCATCGAATACGCGCTCGATCGTCTCGATGTGCCACCGCCCGACATTTCGGTCATGTTGGATTATCTCGATGATGCGCAGGTTGTGGAGATAGCGCGGCGCTATGTCGAGATTAACGGCAACGCCACGATCGCAAAGGAAAAGCTACTGCTTGATCCTAATCTGCTCTTGAATCAATGGATTTCCGAGAGGCTGGAGCAAATAAGGCCACGCTTGGTGGCGTTGTACCCGCAGCGTGGAAATACGCTGTTCAATGTCGTTATTGATTGACAAGGGCGAGCGCATCGGCTTCGGGTGCTTGGTTTGATTTTTGTTGCAGGGTGGCACTTCGTGGTCATCCTGATCGGTTAGGCAGGTAATATGATGAACGCTGGCGTGTCCTCGCACGGTGCCGATTTTTCAGCGATACAGAAAGGTTGCATCTATTCATTTGCCCTGGCGTGTGGCCAGCATGTGCCGGTTTGCTGGTCGGATGGGCTTATTCGTGATGCTCAAGACCACATCGTGGTCAGGCACCCCTCAAGGCTGGAGGTTTTATCGCGCCTTGATGACTATCCCAATATCAAGCGTTTGCTGGACTCGAAGGCTGGCCTCGCCGATCTGGCGGCGCTCAAGCGCCAGGCCCGCGACTGGCTGAACGAAGGGTTCCATATCTTTGGCGCCTTCAAGGTCGGTTTACGCGCGGCGCGTCACGCGCAGTCGCTGGGCATTGAGGTCAAAGGCTTTCTCGACAATGACCGCGCCAAGCACGGTGGTTCATTGGAAGGGCTTTCGATCACTCATCCCTTGAGCCTTTCACTTGAGAACGCGGTCGTCGTTGTCGCCAGTGGCAGGCATGGCAACGCCATCTCCCGGCAGCTGGGTCAGGTGCCGGGCATTCGTCTTGTCAACATGCATGAGTTTCTATACGCACTGGATGGCGCTGGGCCGGGGCTGGGCTGCGAGAGGTTCTCAAGTTTTGTCGAAGCGCCGTTGCGTGACCCATGGCGCTTCATTTCTGCGTTCCTGTGCCTGGATGATGAGCCATCGCGCCAGGTGTTTGATGCGTTGATCGGCATGCGCACGCGCCTGTCAATCGCCAGCGCGGAGCAGGCCAAGTCGCCCTGGGACGAAGAGTACTTCGACAAGGCATTTGTGCCGCCCGAACAAGCGGCGCGCTTTGTCGACGCCGGTGCGGCGGCTGGCGATACCCTGCATCGCCTGGAGAAACATTTTGGGCCGGTCGAGCAGGCTTGGCTGTTCGAACCTGAATTACCGGCGTACTACGAAGCGCTCAAAGGTGTCCGCGATCGACCCAATGTCTGGCTGTTCAACATGGGGCTGGACGAGGTGGCCAGCCGAGCCACTTATCAGCCTGAGTTGTCATATGACATTGCTGGCGAGTTGAGCAGTGATGTACCCGCAACAATCACCTCTTTCATTCAAGGCGTGCCACTGGATGATGTGGTACCGGGCAAGGTTGGCCTGTTCAAGCTCGACATCGAGGGCATGGAAGCCTCGGCCTTGCGCGGCGCCCGTACGATCATCAAGCGCGACAAGCCCGTGTTGGCTGTCTGTGCTTATCATCGTTCCGACGATTATTGGTGCTTGATGGATGAGGTGCAGTCCATCCGCGGCGACTACAAGGTGGGCATTCGTTTGTACGCGGACATCCTGGAAGACATCACGCTGTATTTTTACTAGGTCTGTACGACATGTGTCTGCGCGAAGGCCAGACAAGGCGAAACGGGGGAGCAAGCGCAGTGTACTGGAGTACATGAGCATTGCGAGCCCCGTTTCAACGCAGTATGGGCGAGTGCAGATACATTTCGTACAGAGCCTGGCGCAGTGAGCTCCAGCGGCATTTCCACCCCTTGCTTCATCTATCCCTGAGCCCTTCACGCCATGCCTGGTTTCTCCTCGGATTCACCCATTATCAGCAGCGCGTTGCAGGCCATTCCCTCCACGCTTGGTTTGCACAACGCGCTGGCGGGGCAGCATGTCCTGTTGACCGGTGGTACAGGTTTTTTTGGCTTGTGGTTGCTGGCGTTGTTTCAACAACTCAACCAGCAAGGCGCGGGGGTGACTGTCACCGTGCTGTCTCGCAACCCGTCGCGTTTTCTCGACGCACAGCCCTGTTACCGTGATTGCGCCTGGTTGCATTGGATCAGTGGTGATGTGCGTGAGCTGCAGGCTGTTGCAGGCCAGCCTGTGAACCTGATTATCCATGCCGCAACCGACACGTCCTCGGCTGCTCATGGCAAGCCATTGGAAATCTTCGACACCATCGTTACCGGTGCGCGCCGGGTACTCGACCTGGCGGTGCGTGATAATGCGCGGCTGCTGTTTACCGGCTCGGGTGCACAGTATGGGGCTTTGCGGGCAGGGTCGGATCAGCATGCCGGGGTCGCCGAAGGCTTCGCTGGCGCTTGTGCCAGTAACGTCGCCGGGAGTGCCTATGCCGAAGGTAAGCGGGTGCAGGAAACCTTGGGCGCGATTTATGCACAGGCCCATGGCATTGACGTAATCATGGCGCGCTGCTTTGCCTTTGCGGGGCCTGGCCTGCCGCTCGATGGTCATTTTGCCATCGGCAACTTCGTGCGTGATGCCCTGTATGCGGATCAAGTGGTGATCCGCTCTTGCGGCAGCGCAGTCCGTAGCTATCTGCATGGCGCGGATTTGGCTGCCTGGCTGCTGACGCTGCTCGTGCGAGGCAAGGCCGGCGAAGCCTACAACGTTGGCTCCGACCAGGCGATCAGCATCGCTGATCTGGCGCATCGTGTGGTAGCGCGCGTGGCTCAAGGGAAACAGGTTCGAATCATGGGGCGTGCCGAGGGTTCGGCGCCTTCCTTTTATGTGCCGGATATCAGCCGTGCCCGCGGGGCGGGGCTGGATATCTGGACCACCCTGGATCAATCGATCGACAGCATGGCTGTCTGGGCGAAATCCATGGGTCATGGAAATTGAATTTCAACGAGGCTGCGTGTAAGCGAGGCCGTGACAGAGGGGATGCGTGATGGATTGGGCCTCAATTGCAGGCGGTAGTTGCCAGGGTGAACCTTGGCGCGTGGGTATCGCCGGGGTTCAGCTGGGGCAGGAGCAAAAAGCCTTCCTTGTCGATGATGCGCAATGGGCGAAATTGCAGGCGCTGCTGCCTCTCGGCCCCCTGCAGGTCTATGGCAAGGCCCATGGTCTGGTCTTCGAACGACTGACCGCATCAGCCTCCGTTGCTCACTACGACAGTGTTCTGCTCATCGAGCAAGTTTATGAAAACAGTGGCGTGCTGGCGCTGGCCGCTGATACCCGGCGCTATCTCCTGCGGCTGGAAAGCGCGGAAGATGGCATGCAACTGCTCGAACAGTTTCATCGCGTATTGCTGCCGGCCAAAGAGGCGTTTACCGGTCAGCACCTGATACGTCTCAATCAGCCGCTGGAGCTGCCTCTCGGCGAATTGCCCGCGCGGCCTGCTTTTACGGGTAAGGCCAGCGTGTCTGGGCGCGACGATATCGACTTGCAGCGCGCGCACTTCGCTTTGTGTGACCTTGAGCCGGAGTTGAGCGGTTGGCTGTCACCGCAGTGGCAGGCGTGCCTGCTGTCGGGGACCGTGCCTGTGCATACCGCAGCCACGGCGGTACCCGAATGGTTTCCAGGCGATTGCTACATTGACGGCAGTGCATTCGGCAGTCGCAAAGACTTGCTGGCTTATCTGGACGGTATGCAGTGGGCCGAGTACCAGGCGCTGGCGAGTCGCTTGCACGCGTTCCTAATGCTGGGCAGTGCCCGGCCGGATGAGCGGATCTATCCACATACCGTTGATTTCTGGATCAATGCGCTAACTTCGGCCGCTGCGCTGGACGCTGCGCAAGTTCGTGGCACCGCACCGTTGTTGAGCGTGGTTATTCCAGCTTACAACTATGCCCGGTACCTGGGGCAGGCAGTGCGCTCGGTGTTGAGTCAGGGTGTCGACGACATTGAAGTCCTCGTCGTGGACAATGCCTCGACTGACAACACTCAATCCGTCATGGCGGAGTTCGCAGGTGATGCGCGGGTGCGCTACATGCGCAACCGGCGAAATCTTGGAGCGGGCAACAGTTCCCAGAATGGTTTCTGGGCTGCCAAAGGGAAGTACATCATTCTCTTCATGGCCGACGACTACATGAATCCAGGCCATGTGCAGCGTCTGCTTACAGTGATGGAAGGTAATCAGGATCTTGCGCTGGGTTACAGTCCCATCAGTTGGGTCGACGAGCAAGGCGCTGCGCTGGCAGGGCCTAGCCATCCTGGCCATCGTCTTGCGGATTACGTTGGCGGGCGTAATGAGGTTGCGGATCTTCTGATCCACGACAGCTATATAACCCCCTCTGCGGCCATCATTCGTCGAGACGTCTTCTTCCAGGCGTGGCGTCGTGATGTCAGGATTCGAGGATCGGGCGACTGGCAGTTGATGGTTCAGGTGGCCGAGCTGTTCCCTGACTTTGTCTTCACCACTGTGCCTGGCGTCAGCTATCGGGTGCATGCGGCGCAGCATTCCCATGAGTTCTATGTCTCCTCGGCCCCGCTGGAAGGACACACCTGCATTCTCGAGGGCGTATTCGAGCGTGGTAACGAGGGGTGTCTGAAAGGCCATGAGCGCGAGGTTGCCGCGCACCTCAAACGGCGGCTGAATCTCTATCCGCACGAGCTGGATACTGTATTGGGCAAGCGCGTCAGGCATTTGTGTGAGCGCCTGGAAGCCCTGGCTCAAGAGGCCGAGAGGGCGTTGTTCTCCATCATACTGACCACTTTCAATCGTCCCGAAATGCTCAGGGACGCGCTGACCAGCATTGGCCATCAGTCCCTCAAGGACTTCGAGGTGATACTGGTCAATGACAACGGCGACCCGGTCGAGTCGCTTCTGGCTGATTACGATTTCCCTGTCACGTATATCCGCCAGGGCCGTAATCGCGGCCCAGCTGCTGCCCGTAATACAGCGTTGCGCTTGGCGCGTGGTCAGTATGTGGTTTATCTGGACGATGACGACCTGTATCTGCCTGACCATCTTGAAGCGTTGGCCAAGGCGCTGGCTGTTCACCCCGGCAGTGTTGTGTATACCGATGCGGTGTTCATTCAGGAAACACTGGCGGCGAGCAAGCGGACCGAGGTGGCGCGTGAGCAGCGCTATCCTCACGGGGCCTACTCCAAAGAGCGGTTGCTGGTTAACAACTATATCCCGATCAATACCTTTGCCTGCCCGCGTGAGCTTGCCCTTGCCGTTGGCGACTTCGACGAATCGCTGGCGGGTTTGGAGGATTGGGATTTCCTCATGCGCTTGAGCGCTCGCAGCGCCTTCCACCATATTCATTGCGAGACGGTGGAAGTTCGCATGCGCCGGGACGACAGTGCACCTGCACGACGCTCGGAACAGGCACTCAAAGATTATCCTGCGCTTTATCGCGAGTTGTATGCGCGTCATGGCGACTCTGGCAGCGAGGAAATCAAGCGCGGGCGCCAGCAAATGCTGGAGCATCTGGGGGCAGATCCCAAGCCGTCGACCCTGCACGACTGGTTGGCCGAACGCGTTCCGGGTGCCCAGCAGAGGCAGCTGATCGAACAGCGTCTGCAAGCGCATCATGGCGGGCCTGTGATCGGCATCATCGTGGTGGATGCTGATGGGCGTGCGGATGCATTGAAAGCATCTGTGCAAAGCTTGAGTCGCGATAACTGCCTTTGTGCCACAGTGAACATCATCGCGCTGACGCCAGGAGAATCCCCTGCGACTGAACCGCATTGCCTGCGGCTGACCGATGCCAACCTGAGCAGTCAGCTCAACCAGGCGGTTGAGGCGGGCGAGTTCGACTGGTTCATGCTGGTAGAGGCGGGGAGCGAATTCACCGCGAGCGGCTTGCTGATTGCAGCGCTTGATCTGCTGGCCGCGCCTGGCTGTAGGGCAGTATACGGTGATGAAGCTTTGCGTTCCGATGGGGCGGAAATTGGCGCGGCGATGCGTCCGGATCTCAACCTTGACCTACTGCTGAGTTTGCCGGCGAGCATGTCACGCCATTGGCTGTTCAACCGTCAGGTGTGGCTGGAGATGGGGGGCTTCCGCGAGGCGGCGGGCCAGGCGTTCGAGCTGGATTACATCCTGCGTCTGATCGAGTCAGCCGGTTTCGAAGGGTTGGGGCATATCAGCGAGCCGTTGTTGATCAGCAATGCCCCGTCGCTGCGCGACTGCCCGGATGAGCGCGGGGTCATTCAGCGCCATTTGCAAGCGCGCGGATTTGCACAGGCGCGTGTCGAATCTCGTCTGCCCGGGCGCTATGACCTCGACTATGGCGCCGCCGGCGACGTACCGGTCAGCATCCTGATCCTGCTTCAGGGCAACAGCACGGAACGGGCACAGCGTTGCATGGAAACCATTCTGGAAAAGACCACCTATCGCAACTACGAGGTGCTACTGCTGGCGTCGGATAATGCCGGCCCAGCAGTGAACAGCTGGCTCGCAGGCGTTGCCCAGCTCGGCACCGATGCCATTCGTTGCATGCGTTTCCCTGCGGGCATGGCACCAGTGCAAATGCGCAATCAGGCCGCTGGGCAGGCTCGTGGTGACTTCCTCCTGTGGCTGGACGAAGGCGCCGCCGTACTCGATAACGACTGGTTGCAACAGATGCTGAACCACGGCATGCGCCAGGAAGTCGGCGTCGTGGGGGCGAAGCTGGTGACGGGCGACGCTACCATCAGCCATGCCGGTTTCGTGCTTGGCCTGAACGGCCCTGTTGGCGAAGCCTTCGCCGGTCAGTCGATGGATGCTCCCGGCTATCTGCAGCGTCTGCAGATCGACCAGAACTATGTCGCGGTGAGCGGCAAGTGTCTGCTGGTGAGCAAGGGCCTGTTCGTTGAGGTGGGTGGTTTCGACGAGACGCCTGAGCTGCAGCGCTGGACTGACGTTGATCTGTGCCTGCGGCTGCACCGTGCCGGCTACCTGAATGTCTGGACGCCTCGTGCACAGTTGTTGCTCAGCGAGGAAGCCGCAACGCCCGCCAGCAGTGGGGAAGAAGATGCCTTGTATGACCGCTGGCTGCCTGTGCTGGCACGAGATCCGTTCTACAACCCGAACTTCTCGCTGTCTGCCGGGAATGGCTTCGGCCTGGAGTCCGTCGAGCTGAGCTGGCGACCGTTGTCGTCCTGGAAGCCACTGCCGACGATCCTGGCCCATGCCGCGGATGCGCAGGGTTGTGGCAATTACCGGGTCATCCAGCCGCTCGACGCACTCAGCCGTGAGGGGCTGGCCGAGGGGCAGCTGTCCTGGACTCACCTGACGCCTGTGGAGCTCGAGCGTTACCAGCCGGACAGCATCATCCTGCAGCGTCAGATTGGCGACGAGCAGATCGAGCACATGCGTCGGATGCACGCATTCTCGCGGGCCTTCAAGGTCTTCGAACTGGACGACTATCTGCCCAACCTGCCGATCAAGAGCGTGCACAGGGCGGACATGCCCAAGGATATCCTGCGCTCCCTGCGTCGCGGCCTGGCCTATGTGGATCGTCTTGTCGTCTCCACACAGCCGCTGGCCGAGGCCTTCGCTGGCCTGCACGACGATATCCGGGTGGTGCACAACACGCTGGATACCCGCTACTGGAAAGACCTCAGGGCCCAGCGCCGGCAGTCGCGCAAGCCGCGGGTCGGCTGGGCGGGAGGGGCGAGCCACACGGGCGACCTGGAAGTGATCGCGGACGTGGTCAAGGAATTGGCAAACGAGGTGGAGTGGGTATTCTTCGGCATGTGCCCGGACAAGCTGCGGCCCTATGTTCATGAGTTCTACCCAAGTGTTTCGCTTGAGCGATACCCGGCGACTCTGGCCAGGATGAACCTGGACCTTGCCCTCGCACCCGTGGAGCAGAACCTGTTCAACGAGTGCAAGAGCAACCTGCGCCTGCTGGAGTACGGTGCTTGCGGTTTCCCGGTGATTGCCAGCGACCTGCGTTGCTACCAGGGCTACAACGACTTGCCGGTGACGCTGGTGAAGAACCGTTTCCATGCCTGGGTGGAGGCCATCCGCATGCATATCTGCGATCTGGATGCCGCAGCGAAGGCGGGCGATGCACTGCGCAATGCAGTGTTGCAAGGATGGATGCTCGAAGGCGACAACCTGGACAACTGGCGCAAGGCCTGGCTGCCGGATTGAGCCTGGCCGGGACTCCCTCGCCCTTGCGGGTGAGGGAGGACGGCCGGGCAGTCCCCTGCCGGCAGTGGCACGGCTATTGCTGTGTCATTGGCCAAATGCCCGTTTTATGACGGTCAGCCACGCGAGAGAGCACGATGCCCCAGGCCGCCCACCGTTCCCATTCCTCCGATCCGCGAGGACACACCCCGCTCGAGCAGGAAAGCCGGCAGGGTCTTGAGCAGGCGTTCGCTCTGTTCGATCAGGTCTCCAGCCAACTGAGCCAGTCCTACAACATGCTCGAGGCCCGGGTCAGCGAGCTCAAGGGCGAGCTGGCGGTGGTCAGCGCGCAGCGCATGGCCGAGCTGGACGAGAAGGAGCGCCTGGCCAACCGTCTGCAGAATCTGTTGGACCTGCTGCCAGGCGGAGTCATCGTGATCGACGCCGAGGGCTTCGTGCGCGAGGCCAATCCGGCGGCCTGCGAGCTGCTCGGCGAGCCGTTGGTGGGCGTGCTCTGGCGCCAGGTGATCGCCCGCAGTTTCGCTCCGCGGGAGGATGACGGCCATGAAGTCTCGCTGCGCGACGGGCGGCGCCTGTCCATCGCTACGCGTTCGCTGGATGCCGAGCCTGGGCAGTTGGTGTTGCTCAATGACCTGACCGAAACCCGTCGCATGCAGGACCAACTGGCGCGGCACGAGCGCCTGTCGTCGCTGGGGCGCATGGTCGCCTCCCTGGCCCATCAGATCCGTACTCCGCTCTCGGCGGCGATGCTGTACGCCGGCCATCTGGCCGACCCGGAGCAGGTGTTGGCGGACGAGACTCGCCAGCGCTTCGCCGGCAATCTCAAGGAGCGCTTGCACGAGCTCGAGCATCAGGTGCGCGACATGCTGGTGTTTGCCCGTGGCGAGCTGCCGCTCAACGACCGGATCAGCCCGAAGGCGCTGTTCCAGGCCTTGCAGCAGGCGGCTCATGCCCATGTCCAGGGGCATGCGGTGCGCTGGCAGTGTGATAGTCACCTCGGAGAGTTGCTGTGCAATCGCGACACCTTGGTCGGCGCACTGCTCAATCTGATCGAGAATGCTCTGCAGGCCAGCTGCGGGCCGGCGAAGCTCAAGGTTCACCTGTCGCGTCGCGAGGACAGCCTGCGTGTATGTGTCAGCGATGCCGGCAGCGGCATCGACGCCGCGTTGCTGGCGCGGCTGGGGGAGCCTTTCCTGACTACCAAGACCACGGGCACCGGCCTCGGCCTGGCGGTAGTGCAGGCTGTGGTGCGGGCGCATCGCGGCACCCTGAGCCTGCGTTCGAAGCTAGGCCGTGGCACCTGTGTCAGCGTCGTGTTGCCGTTGATCGATGGACGGTTGGAGGCGAGTCAATGAGCGTCAAGGTTCTGCTGGTGGAGGATGACCGGACCTTGCGTCAGGCACTGGTCGATACCTTGGAGATCGGTGGTTTCTGCCACCGTGCCGTCGGCAGTGCCGAAGACGCCTTGCTGGCGGTGACCGAAGAGTCGTTCAGCCTGGTGGTGAGCGATGTGAACATGCCAGGCATGGATGGTCATCAGCTGTTGGCCCAATTGCGCCGCAACCACCCGCAACTCCCGGTGTTGCTGATGACCGCTCATGCGGCGGTTGAGCGGGCCGTCGAAGCTATGCGTCAAGGAGCTGTCGACTATCTGGTCAAGCCGTTCGAGCCCAAGGCGCTGCTCAGCCTGGTGACGCGGCATGCCGTCGGGTCCGGCGCATCGGCGGGCGAAGAGGGGCCGGTGGCCTGCGAGCCTGCCAGCCGACAATTGCTGGAGTTGGCGGCCAAGGTCGCGCAAAGCGACTCCACCGTGCTGATCTCCGGCGAGTCGGGGACCGGCAAGGAGGTGCTGGCGCGCTATATCCACCAGCAGTCACGACGCGTGGATCAGCCGTTCGTGGCGATCAATTGCGCGGCGATCCCGGACAACATGCTCGAGGCGACACTGTTCGGCCATGAGAAGGGCGCCTTCACCGGCGCGATCGCCGCCCAGGCCGGCAAGTTCGAGCAGGCCGACGGTGGCACCCTGTTGCTCGACGAGATCTCCGAGATGCCACTGGGCTTGCAGGCCAAGCTGTTGCGCGTGCTGCAGGAGCGCGAGGTCGAGCGTGTGGGTGGGCGCAAGCCCATCGCCCTGGATATCCGCATTCTCGCCACGACAAACCGTGACCTGGCAGGAGAAGTGGCGGCCGGGCGTTTCCGAGAAGACCTGTACTACCGTCTTTCGGTATTCCCCATGGCGTGGCGGGCGCTGCGCGAGCGCCCAGCCGATATCGTGCCGCTGGCCGAGCGCTTGCTGGCACGGCATGCGCAAAAGATGCGTCATGCCCAGGTCCGGTTGTCCGCCGAGGCGCGGGCGTGCCTGCAGGCCTACGCCTGGCCGGGCAACGTGCGCGAACTGGACAACGCGATACAGCGTGCGCTGATTTTGCAGCAGGGTGGAGTGATCGAAGCGGCGGATTTCTGTCTGGCTGGCGCCATTCCATTGTCGGTGCCAAAAGTGGCCACTATTGAGCCATTATCCGCCGAGTTGGGTACCGAAGCTGGAGGGCTGGGTGACGACATGCGTCGTCATGAGTTCCAGATGATCATCGACACCTTGCGCGCCGAGCGCGGGCGTCGCAAGGAGGCTGCCGAACGCCTGGGCATCAGCCCGCGCACCTTGCGCTACAAGCTGGCGCAGATGCGTGACGCGGGGCTGGATGTCGAGGCCAGCCTGTTCGGTTGATACGTCGTTTTGAATGTTTTTTGGATTGGCTGGCACTCCTCTTGCTAGCTCCAATCCATTCGCTGCATGAGTGTCAAAAAAATGCGGCCGCCGGAGAGAGAAGTCCATGACCCAAGGTGTTGAATTCAATCGTCTGATGTTGGACATGCGTGCCATGCAGGCCGATGCCATGTCCCTGCCCAAGGCCGTTGCCGCGCCTGAGCTGGCGCCAGGCCAGAGCAGCTTTGCCGACATGCTCGGCCAGGCCATCGGCAAGGTGCATGAGACGCAGCAGGCGTCCACCCAGCTGGCCAACGCCTTCGAGATCGGCAAGAGCGGTGTCGACCTGACTGACGTGATGATTGCCTCGCAAAAGGCCTCGGTATCGTTCCAGGCCATGACCCAGGTGCGCAACAAGCTGGTACAGGCGTACCAGGACATCATGCAGATGCCGGTATAAGGGCGAGAGTGAGTCATGGCCGAAGCAGTCGTCGATAACGCCCCCGCCAAGAGTGGCCCGCCAGTCGCCAAGCCGCCGCTGTTTGGCATGGCGTTCCTGGAAAACATCTCGCAGATGCCCATGCTGCGTCAGGTCGGCCTGCTGGTCGGCCTGGCCGCCAGCGTGGCCATCGGCTTTGCCGTGGTGCTCTGGTCGCAGCAGCCGGACTATCGTCCCCTGTATGGCAGCCTGGCGGGCATGGACACCAAGCAAGTGGTGGACGCGCTGGCCACAGCCGATATTCCCTATAAGGTTGAGCCGAACTCCGGCGCGCTGTTGGTCAAGGCCGACGATCTCTCCCGTGCGCGCCTCAAGCTCGCAGCAGCCGGCGTGGCGCCAAGCGATGGCAATGTCGGCTTCGAACTGCTCGACAAGGATCAGGGGCTGGGTACCAGCCAGTTCATGGAAGCCACTCGCTACCGTCGCGGCCTGGAGGGTGAGCTGGCGCGCACCGTGTCGAGCCTGAACAACGTCAAGGCCGCCCGCGTGCACCTGGCGATTCCGAAAAGTTCGGTGTTCGTGCGCGACGAGCGCAAGCCAAGCGCCTCGGTACTGGTTGAACTGTACCCAGGGCGTGCGCTTGAGGCTGGGCAGGTCATGGCCATCGTCAACCTCGTGGCCACCAGTGTCCCGGAACTGGACAAGTCCCAAGTGACCGTGGTCGACCAGAAAGGCAACCTGCTCTCCGATCAGTTGCAGGACACCGCCCTGACCATGGCCGGCAAGCAGTTCGACTACAGCCGCCGCATGGAAGGCATGCTCACCCAGCGTGTGCACAATATCCTGCAGCCGGTGCTGGGCAACGACCGCTACAAGGCCGAAGTGTCGACCGATGTCGACTTCAGCGCCGTCGAGTCCACCTCCGAGCAGTTCAATCCCGACCAGCCTGCGCTGCGCAGCGAACAGTCGGTCAATGAGCAGCGCGCCAGCAGCCAGGGTCCGCAAGGTGTGCCGGGGGCGTTGAGCAACCAGCCGCCGTCCGGCGCGTCCGCGCCTGAGAATGCCACCGCCGCCGCGACGCCGGCTGGTGCCATCCAGCCCGGCCAACCGTTGGTGGATGCCAACGGCCAGCAGATCATGGATCCGGCCACCGGCCAGCCGATGCTCGCGCCGTACCCGAGCGACAAACGCCAGCAAAGCACCAAGAACTTCGAGCTGGACCGTTCCATCAGCCACACCCGCCAGCAGCAAGGTCGCCTGACCCGCCTGTCGGTGGCCGTGGTGGTGGATGACCAGGTCAAGCTCGACGCCGCCACCGGCGAAGCGACCCGTACCCCGTGGGGCGCCGAGGATCTGGCGCGCTTTACCCGCCTGGTACAGGACGCGGTGGGCTTCGATGCCAGTCGTGGCGACAGCGTCACCGTGATCAACGTGCCGTTCGCCGCCGACCGTGGCGACGAACTGGTCGATATTCCGTTCTACTCGCAGCCGTGGTTCTGGGACATCGTCAAGCAGGTGCTGGGCGTGCTGTTCATCCTGGTGCTGGTGTTCGGCGTGCTGCGTCCGGTGCTCAACAACATTACAGGTGGCGGCA
>Ga0209370_1001008_pt1 | contig 28394 bp, 21 predicted proteins | sample AgamicAtPrz_FD_187164 | JGI IMG/M metagenome (GOLD analysis project Ga0209370, IMG submission 187164) | Agave microbial communities from Guanajuato, Mexico - At.P.rz (SPAdes) (version 2) | ecosystem: Host-associated > Plants > Phyllosphere > Phylloplane/Leaf | place: Guanajuato, Mexico... | reverse complement strand
TTCACGCTCACCGCATCCTGATCCTCGATTTCGGTTCCCAGTACACCCAGCTGATCGCCCGCCGCGTGCGCGAGATCGGCGTGTACTGCGAACTGCACCCGTTCGACATGGACGATGAAGCGATCCGTGCATTCAACCCGCGCGGCATCATCCTCGCCGGCGGCCCCGAGTCGGTCCACGAAGCCAACAGCCCACGTGCCCCGCAGGCGGTGTTCGACCTCAACGTACCGGTGCTGGGCATCTGCTACGGCATGCAGACCATGGCCGAACAGATGGGCGGCAAGGTCGAGGGTTCCGACCTGCGTGAATTCGGTTATGCCCGCGTGGACGTGGTCGGCAAGAGCCGCCTGCTCGATGGCATCGAAGACCACATCGACGCCGACGGCCTGCTGGGCCTGGACGTGTGGATGAGCCACGGCGACAAGGTCACCCAGATGCCGAGCAACTTCCACGTGCTGGCCAGCACCCCAAGCTGCCCGATCGCCGGCATGTTCGACGACGCGCGTGGCTACTACGGCGTGCAGTTCCACCCGGAAGTGACCCACACCAAGCAGGGTGGTCGCATCCTGTCCCGCTTCGTGCAGGACATCTGTGGCTGCGAAGCCCTGTGGACGCCTTCCAACATCGTTGAAGACGCCATCGCCCAGGTGCGTGAGCAAGTCGGTTCGGCCAACGTTCTGCTGGGCCTGTCCGGCGGCGTCGACAGCTCGGTGGTTGCCGCACTGCTGCACCGTGCCATCGGCGACCAGCTGACCTGCGTATTCGTCGACAACGGTCTGCTGCGTCTGCACGAAGGCGACCAGGTAATGGCCATGTTCAAGGAGAACATGGGCGTCAAGGTGATCCGCGCCGACGCTGAAAAGCAGTTCCTCGACAACCTGGCCGGCGAAGCCGACCCGGAGAAGAAGCGCAAGATCATCGGCCGCACCTTCATCGACGTGTTCGACGCCGAAGCCAGCAAGCTGGAAAACATCCAGTTCCTGGCCCAGGGCACCATCTACCCGGACGTGATCGAGTCGGCTGGCGCCAAGAGCGGCAAGGCCCACGTGATCAAGTCGCACCACAACGTGGGTGGCCTGCCGGAGGAAATGAACCTCAAGCTGGTCGAGCCACTGCGTGAACTGTTCAAGGACGAAGTGCGTAAGATCGGCCTGGAGCTGGGCCTGCCGTACGACATGGTCTACCGCCACCCGTTCCCGGGCCCGGGCCTGGGCGTGCGTATCCTCGGTGAAGTGAAGAAGGAATACGCCGACCTGCTGCGCCGCGCTGACCACATCTTCATCGAAGAGCTGCGCAAGGCCGACTGGTACCACAAGACCAGCCAGGCCTTCGTGGTGTTCCAGCCGGTCAAGTCGGTGGGTGTCGTCGGCGATGGCCGTCGCTACGCCTGGGTCGTGGCCCTGCGTGCCGTCGAGACCGTGGACTTCATGACCGCGCGCTGGGCGCACCTGCCGTACGAGCTGCTGGAAACCGTCAGCGGCCGTATCATCAACGAAATCGAAGGTATCTCGCGTGTTACCTACGACGTGTCGAGCAAGCCGCCGGCCACTATCGAGTGGGAATAAGTTGAACCACAAGGGCGCCTCAAGGCGCCCTTGTCGTACCTGCGGCGCCGGGCTCAGGCACTGCGGTAGCGCAAGCCCCAGCGCTCCAGGGTGGCGCGTATCTCATTCAGGTCGCTCAGGTGACGACCACTGATCCAGGGCCAGTCGGGCCGGTCGATCTGCAGGTATCGACCGTGTTCCTGCACCAGGGTGTACTTGAGCGTGGCGTCCCTGGCACGATGAACCAGGTTCACTTTCCCATGCAGGGTCTGAAAAGTGAATTCGCCAGAGTTGCGCAGGCTCCGTTCGAGGTCGCTAACGCGCTCCTCGTTGCTGGCAATGGCTACTTGCAGGCGCAGATCGCCACGTACGCGTCGGATCGTAAACCCGTTTTCCAGTACCGTCAGACCGGGATCGGTGCCTATGCCGCCGACTTTGCCAACAGGGATATCTTCAACCCGCAGACCAATTGCACCCTGCAATTCGCTGATGCCCGGCACGCCTTCGAAGGTGTTCGAGTGAGTGTTGCCAACCAGTGCTATCCAGTTGCTAGTGCCTCGGCTGGCTTGGTCGGCCTCGATGATCAGGTGTGCGTAGAAGTTCATCATCTTCTGCCTGGCTTGCGCCGGTGGCAGGTCTTCCCAGGCCTGGATGTAACTCGCCATGCAGTCGATGGACTGTATGCGAATTCCTTCCTTGCGTGCGGCCTTCAATACCTTCAGGTAGGTGTAACGGCCGGAACGGTCAGTGAAATGGCCAATGTCCTGGCGCTCCACGTAGGTGCGAAGTTCGGCTGTCATTTCCCCGCCGCGATTGAACGCATCCAGGTCAGCCTGCTGGAACTCGGTCATCAGGTGCTCCATGTACAGCACCTTCACCTGCGCCTTTTTCAGTTGCGCCATATTGTCGATGAGGAACCGTTTGCTGCCAAGGTGCCCATGGGCTTCACCAATGACCAGGCCACGGCTGCGCTCATAAACTGCCCTGATGATCTGTTTGGGGCTGGCCTGGCGGGCAAGTTCAGGAGTTTGCGGGCGGGGGGGCAGTTCATGGGTGGCGAGAAAGTCGCTGGCGGCGCTAGACAGCCGGTCGCGCAGCCCTCTGAAAGCCTCGACATGCTGCTCGAACTCTGCGTCCAGGCTACCGTATTCACCGCTCAGTGCTCGCAAGTCGGCGCGCAGCGCGGTGGGTTTCAAGGGCGCGCGCAGTGGCTCGGGTAATTCGTATCCGGTGGCTGGCAGGTTCTCGAGCGCTGGGGTCGGCGCACGCCTGCCCCACAGGCCCAGCAACCTTTGCGGCAGCATGCCGCCCTGCAAGCCCGGGCGTTCGAGGATATGCCACTGGCCCGCATGCAAGCGTATGGGTATATTGCGGTAGAACGAATAGGGATTGGCGGGATCGACCACGACCCAGACGTGCATTTCTGCTACCCAGCGAACCTGATAGGGCATGGCGTTGATCAAGGCATAGAACTTGCCATCCTGGCTGTAAATCTGTTCCAGGGCGCCGCTGCCAGGGTCGCCGTCAAGAAGCACGTTGGTTTCGAACGGTGCAAGCACGTTTGCATCTTCGACCGGGGCCAGTGCTGGCGGGACCCAGGCTGCAACTTCGGCGGGTGTTGCCACCGCAGCATCTTCTGGGGCCACGGTGACAATGGGCTCAGGCCCATCGACCTCTCCCAAGGGCGCCCCCGCCAGTGCGGCGGCATTGAACAAGGTGTTGATCGCCGCCACTATCGCACCGCTGACCCCCGCCTGACGCTCGGCGGTGGTGTGCCCTTTGATGGCCTGGTCGATGTTCAAGCCCGTTTCCGCAAGCCCCGCGCCGACGGCTGCCAGCGCTATCGGCCAGTCCACAGCGGCCATGGCGCCGGCGATCTGGCCGAAGGCGCGCAGGTAACCGATCCACAGCTGTTTGCGCAGATCGTTGTTGGTGCGCAGGGCAAAGTGGGCATCGTCGAACATGCGTTGCCGGGTGCTGTCGCGCAGGTGGGTGAAAGGGTCGACCCGCAGTGTGCCATCGAGCTGGTTGAGCCCAGGATGGTCGTCGCCTCCCCAGTTGTAGAAGAGCAGGTCGATGAGGTGGTTCAGGCCCACGCTGCTGGCCTTCTCGGCGTGGCTTTCCAGGGTGAAATGGCTCATGAAGCGGGCGCGATTATCGGCGTGGTTGGTGTTCTCCAGTACCCACCAATAAAGCGCTTTGTAGTCGGCGAACAGGTGTAGTGCCTCGACTTCACCCGGTGTGTACAGCAATTGATAGCCGTCCTCCATTTCGATGCGCAGGATATCGCTGGCGGGGTAGCCACCAATGTCGAAGGTGCACAGCCTATAGCCGTGCGCTGGCACCACTTCCTGGCGCAGTTGCTCCAGGCTCGGTGGCCAACTTGTGGTACCAAGCACGGCTTGCGCCACTTGTCGCACACGTCTGGCCTTTGCCTGATCGCTACCGTCGCTGCAGCATTCGAGCACTTTGCCCAGGAAGTTGACCTTGGCCAAGGTGCGAAAATCGTCGGCATGGCTGTTCCAGAAATCTGCCAGGCGCTGGTTGAACTGGCTGGCGAAGTCGATCGCCCAGAAATCCTCTAGAACGTCCCTGGGCGCGATCGGGATTTCGTTGTGTTCATCGAATACGGTCTTGCTGTTGCCATCGGTGTAGAAACCGGTCAGATAGCTGAGCAGGTCGGCGTTGTCCTGGTCGTGCACGTCAAAGCGTTGCATCACCAGTTGTGGCAGGGTGAAGGATTGCACGGGCGCGTCATGGTGCGCCCAGCCACTGAATGTACGTGGGCTGCTTTGCGCCGCGTCGAAGCGGTTCAGATAGACCTGGTCGGGGTCACGCCCGGCTTGCCCGTACTTGGCCAGCAGGCCCAGGGCGATATCCCGTGCCAACTGGCGCATGTCGGGGCAGGCACTGACCAACACATTGGCCATGGCTTCAAGCTGCTGTTTCGTCTGTTGCTGTTGCGGTGTCAAGGTCATGGGCCGGCTCGCTGGAGAGAGAGCGAGCGAATATGCGCCTGGGCGGCACGCCCACTGTATTAGATATATCAATCCCTCATTGGGCTTGCGATGTGTCGAGCAAGCTGACAGCGACCCTCGATTGGCTATGATCCCTGACCGCCGCTGAGCGACAAGGGCATGCATTGCAGGCCCTTGTCATTTGCACGAGGAAAACCTACTCGCTGCCTGGAGGGTGGCCGAAATAGGCCTTGTAGGCATGGCAGAAGTTGGCGGGGTTGGCATAACCGACGTGATAGGCAATCTGCGAGACCTGCCAGCGACGTTCCAGCAGCAGGGCACGGGCCAGTTCCAGGCGCTGTTGCCGCACGTACTGCAGGATCGAGCAGCCAAATTCCCGGCTGAATGCGCGACGCAAGGTGGACTCGCTCACACCCAACTGGCGGGCCAGGGTTGCAGCCGTCGGTGCGGCGCTCAGGTTGGCATCGAGCTGGCGGCGCGCTTCGATGGCCAGGTCGCGCCAACCCCGGTCTTGGGTTTTCCCGCTGAACCGGTGGCCGATGAGGTGGTTGGCCAGCTCCAGCACGATGGCCAGGCTCAGGCTTTCGCAATGCAGGCGCCGGAGCCCGCCTGTGTAGGGCGACAGATAAAGCTGCTGGAACAGGCGGCTGACCGTTGGCCATTGCGGCAACTGGTCGAAGCGCATGCCATCTGCGGACAGCGCCAGCAGCGGCTTCAACTGCACGTCGTCGCGGACCAGTTCGAGCAGGTAATCACCGGCAAGACGAACCCCGGCCATGCGGGCGTGGCTATGGGCGGGTAACTGGTCCTGCGCTTCCAGGGTTTCACCCAGGCCCAGCATGTGCAACCGGCCAGGGGCATAGCGGTTGAGCTGGCCGTCGATCCTGTGCTGCCACGCGCCGTCGAATACCTGCACGAAACACAGGCTCTGTGGCAGCACCTTATCGATCCTCAGCGGCTCGGGGAACTGCAGGTTGCAGTCGAAGTACTGTAACCCGCCGTGCACCGTCTGCGCCTGGTAATGGCCGGTCGCGCTGCCCATCACCCGCGCGCTGCGCGCATCCAGCACCCCGGCCTCGGCAAGTGAGCCGGGGCTGTCGAAGGAAAAGGCGGTGTCGAGGTAAGGGCTGATCAATCGCATGTGCGCTTTCGCATCCTTGGCTGAGGGCGGCATGGCCGCAAATGGTAACGCGTGCACATATTCAGCGACAGCCATTGTGCGCAAGGCGCTGTCTGTTGTGCGAACCGGTCAGCGGGGTTGGCAGCGCGGACAAGGCTTATTTCAATGTGCGTTTGTTCCAGTTCAGGATGAAAAAAACATGCTCGCTTATCGCAAATTCGCAGCCCTGCTGGTGGCTTCGCTCACCCTGTGGCTGGGCCAGGCTCACGCTGAACAACGGCCGCAAGTGGCCGACCAGGTAGTGGCGTACACGGGCGCGCAAGGGGCCAAGGTATGGACGCTGCGCATCGGTGAACGCGCCGCCAACGAAGCCCTGGTACAGGTTGAGGGGGTGGACCACGACTGGAACATGCGCATCCAGAAAATGCAGGTAGAAAAGACCAGCCGGGATACTCGCTATTCCACCACCGTGGATGGCAAGAAATTCGTCGTCCTGATCGTCCAGGGCAGCTGGGGGGGCGAACTCTACCTGCCGGGCGAGGCGCAAGCGCTGCAGGTCGGCTATTCGCAAGAGCTGTCGCAGCAGGGTAATGCGCAGGCCTTCCTTACCGATTACCTGGCGGCACAGAACCAGGAGGGGCAATGACCATGGGCGAATTCACCGACCCGATGTCTGACCTGTCCGGTTCGCTCGGCCAGGACTACGAGCATACCCGTGCCGCCCAGCGCGACCGGGTGATTGCCGAGCTCAAGCAGGTGATCGAGCGCGTGCCCGAGCAGAGCGAGTTCACCAACTCCCGGCGTTACCGGGTCTGGGGGCCGATACTGTTGCTGGGGTCACTGGTTATCACCGCCATCACCTTCAACCCGGAGCGCTTGGGGGCGGTGGCAGCGGGTGTCTTCATCACCCTGATCGCGGCAGCGGTGACTTGGCAGCACCGCAATGCCGGCACCCAGGTATTCATGCGCCTGACCCGCCGGCAGTTGTTCGTCGATACCCTGGATGCGCCGGTAGACCTGGCGGAAGTGGAGGATATTTCGGTCAAGGATGAAGGGCTGGTCACCGTGCAGACGCTGGAGATGAGCAGTGAAACCGTCCTGCCGAAGCATCATGTGGTGAAACTGCAGTTCTTCGGCAACCAGGCCATGGTGCTGAAAAAACCGCGCCCGCAGATCCGCATCATGTCCGCCGGCCTGGCCAGCAACGGGCGCAAGCTGGACAACGAGGAAGTGCTGGCGGTGCTGGCAGCCTACCGCGATGCGGCGCATGCACAACGGCAACTGGATTTGCTGCAGGCTGATGGATAACGACGAACGCGAAGCCCACCTGGCGTACCTGCAAGCGCAGGCTGACGGCCCCAGCGCCAGCTTCGATCTGCTGGAGCACTCGCTCGGCAAGGCGCTGGCCTGCGCCGTGATTGGCCTGTTGCTCGGCGGACTGGGGGTATGGCTGGTCGCCCTGGCGGTACAGTTCAGTGCCAATGCCAGCCGCGCTGCCCTCTGGCTGATGGCGGGTGTCGGCCTTGGCCTGGCCGGCGCCGCGGTGGTGGCGCTGACCGGCGCCGCCTTGCTATACCGCCGGCATGGCAAGCGGGTGCTTGGCGTGACGCCCGATACGCTGTGCTTTGCCAACGCGCAGGCACCGACACCCCTGCATGACTTTGACGGCTTCGAGGTCGAGCAGGGCTATTTCACCACCCGGCTGGTCTTTACCGTGTCGGCGTTCAGCCACGCGCCAGCCCTGGCGCCGGCCTGTTTCAAGGCCCTGGCCTCGCCTGACGCGGTGGCCTTCGCGGGCGGCTTGCGGGTCAGGCTGTGGCTGTGCACGCCCGTCGTGGGCGGGCGCCGCCTGAGCCTGCAGCAATTGGTGGATCTGCTTTATGCCTATGTGCAAGCGGCCCAGGCCAGGCGTAGCTTGGCGCAACTGTTTCCGGGCGTGGCGCGCCTGGGCGAAACGGCCAGATGAGCCGGGTCTGGACCTACGGCGCTGGCTGGCGATGAGGCGCCTTGGTTGGGGCTTGGCCATGCTGTTGCTGCCGCTGGCGTTGTTCGGCTGGAGTCATGTGCAGTACTGGCGCGCCGATTCGGCGCAGGAGCAGGCGCGGGTCATACGCCAATGGTTGGCTGCACCCAGCGATGCCTTGCTGCAAAGCCTGCCTTGGGCTGCGCGCAAGCAGCTCAACGGGCGGCTCGACAGGCGAGAGGCGCTGCAGGCGCAATTGGCCGTGCTCGACGCCGACCGTTACTGGCTGGGCCTGCGCAAGGGCGCGGCCAGCCTCGGCGGCTGGTTGGCGCTGGGGGCTTTGTTCACCGGTGTCGGTGCCTGGCTCCGGCTGAGGGTCGACGCGTGGCGGGCGCTGCGCTCGGCGCATTACCTGCACGGCCGCATGAGCGCCAGCTGGTTGGTGCTGGGCCGCTGGCTGAGTGCCTACCTGGTCCTCCTGGCGGGCTCGCTGAGCCTGTCATTGCTCTATGAGACCAGCTTCGGGCTGAGCCATATGGCGCAAGGCGGCTTGACCGTTCTGATCGTGGTGCTGCCGCTGACGTCTGTGCTCCTCGTCTGCATGCGCACCCTCTGGCGATTGCGCCAGCAGTGGCCGGGTATGGGCGCGCCAAGTGCGAGCTTCCTTGGTCGGCAGCTCCACCGGCAGGCGGCGCCGGCGCTGTGGCACTGGGTCGAAGGCCTGGCTGCGCAACTGCATGCACCCGTGCCCGACCATATCGTGGTCGGGCTTGACCAAGGCTTTTTCGTTACCAGCGTGCCCGTGGTGCTGCAACCCAGCGGCAGCCAGCTCAGCGGGCGGACCTTGTATCTGCCGCTGCCTTGCCTGGCGGCCATGAGCCAGGTGGAGGCGGCCGCGCTGATCGGCCATGAGCTGGGCCATTTCCGCCGCCGTGACACCGAGCGAGGCAGCCAAATCTGCGCACGGTTCAGCCTGATGTGCGCGCACTATCAGGCCATGCTCGGCGCCGACAGCGCCCCGCCTTGGGCTGTGCGCCCGGTCCTGTGGATGGCCGGGCAGTTCCTGCACCACTTCCAGGTCGCGGTGCACCATTGGGGGCGGGCGCAGGAATTGCTGGCCGACCGGGCGGGTGCCGAGGTTGCTGGGCCGAAGCTGTTCATCCAGGCGCTGCTGCGGACGATTGCCCTGGGCCGGGTGATCGATGGGTTACTGCAGGCGCGCGGTGGCGAAGGCCTGCCGCAGGCGTTGGCGTTGCACTTGCAACGCACTCCGTTGCAACTGGGTGAAGAGGCGCTGGCGCTGACCATTACCCATCCGTTCGATACCCACCCCGACACCGCCACGCGCTTGCAGAACCTGAACGTCCTGCTCGACTCGCAATTGCTGCAGGCCGCCTTGCGCGCACCGTCCAGCGCTGACCAGCGCTGGTTCAACGAGCTTTGCCTGGCCCCCGACGGCAGTGCCGATGGCAAGGCTGCGGGGGGTGTTGCCAGAGACTTCACTTAATATTTCCCATTTGCAGGTGTATCGTATTCGCCCTTCATCGCCAGCCATGCTGGCAGCTTGATTGCGCAGAACATGAGGTACCCGCACCGATGTCCTTCACCCGTCGACAAATGCTCAAGGGCCTGACCGGCCTGGTTGTGGTTGGCCTGGGCGCCGGTGGCGCGGCGCGTTACTGGCTGGGCCGGGTCGAGGACGAGAATGCCGGGCATGATTACGAACTGATTGCCGCACCGCTGGACGTCGAGCTGGTACCGGGGTTCAAGACCGAGGCCTGGGCGTTCGGTCCCTCGGCCCCGGGCACCGAGTTGCGCGTGCGCCAGGGTACCTGGCTGCGGGTGCGCTTCATCAACCATCTGCCGGTGGAAACCACCATCCATTGGCATGGCATCCGCCTGCCGCTGGAAATGGACGGTGTGCCTTATGTGTCGCAGCTGCCGGTCAAGCCGGGCGAGTACTTCGACTACCAGTTCCGCGTGCCGGATGCCGGCAGCTACTGGTACCACCCGCATGTCAGCAGCTCGGAGGAACTGGGCCGCGGCCTGGTCGGCCCGCTGATCGTCGAGGAGCGCGAACCGACCGGGTTCCGCCATGAACGCACGCTGAGCCTGAAAAACTGGCATGTGGACGAGCAGGGCGCCTGGCTGCCGTTCAGCATTCCCCGTGAGGCCGCGCGCAACGGCACCGCCGGGCGGCTGACCACCATCAATGGCCAGGCCGACTCGGTCACCGAGCTGCCGGCCGGGCAAGTGGTGCGGGTGCGCCTGTTGAACCTGGACAACACCTGGACCTACCGCATCAACCTCAAGGGCAATTGCGAGGCGATGATCTATGCCCTGGACGGCAACCCGGTGACGCCTCGGCCGCTGGACGACGATTACTGGCTTGGCCCGGGCATGCGCATCTGCCTGGCCATCCGCATTCCCCAGGCGGGCGAGGAAATTTCCCTGCGGGACGGCTTTGTCCGCCTGGGCACGCTGCGTTCGCTGCCCAGCAACGAAGCAGCAGGCGACTGGCCGCCGGCACTGCCGCCCAACCCGATTGCCGAACCGGACCTGGAGAACGCCGAAAAGCTCAACTTCAATTTCGAATGGGCGGCGAAGGTTTCTGTCAGCACAGACCAGGACAAGCCTTCGAGCATGTGGCAGATCAACGGCCAGGCCTGGGACATCACCGACAAGACCTGCGCCGACCGGCCGATCGCCACGTTGAAGAAGGGCAAGAGCTACATCTTCGAGCTGAAGAACATGACCCAGTACCAGCACCCGATCCACCTGCATGGCATGAGTTTCAAGGTAATTTCCTCGAACCGCCACGACATCAAGGAGCCGTGGTTCACCGACACCTACCTGCTGGGCCGGAACGAGCGCGCCCAGGTGGCACTGGTAGCGGATAACCCGGGTACCTGGATGTTCCACTGCCACGTCATCGATCACATGGAAACCGGCCTGATGGCCGCGATCGCGGTGGTCTGATGCGCCCGCAGATCATCGATCGCAGCCGCGATCAGGAATTCATGCGCCTGGCCCTGGCCCTGGCCGCCGAGGGCGCGGCCCTGGGCGAAGTGCCGGTGGGCGCGGTGCTGGTGCAGCATGGCCAGGTCATCGGCCAGGGTTTCAATCGGCCGATCATCGACAGTGACCCCAGCGCGCATGCCGAAATGGTGGCGATCCGGGCGGCGGCCAGGTCGGCCAGCAACTACCGCCTGCCTGGCAGTACCCTGTACGTGACCCTGGAACCGTGCAGCATGTGTGCGGGGCTGATCGTGCATTCACGGGTCATGCGGGTGGTGTACGGGGCGCTGGAACCCAAGGCGGGGATCGTGCAGAGCCAGGGGCAGTTCTTCGGCCAGGGCTTCCTGAACCATCGGGTAATGGTGGAGGGCGGGGTGCTGGCCGAGGAGTGCGGGCAGATCCTGACGGAGTTCTTCAGGGCACGCCGCGCCAAGGGTTGACCTGTGCCGGCCTACATTGGCGGCGACTGTTCCGCCGGCTTGTCCTTGTTCACCCCGGGCACATGCAGGTTGCCTTCGGCCACCTGGCCTTCGAGCTGCGGCTGGGTCACCCAGGTGAGGATGTCGTAGTAACGGCGGATGTTGGCCACGAAATGCACCGGTTCGCCGCCGCGGGCGTAGCCGTACTTGGTTTGCCGATACCACTGTTTCTGCGACAGGCGCGGCAGCATCTTCTTCACATCCAGCCACTTGTTCGGGTTGAGCTTCTCGCGCTTGGCCAGGGTGCGGGCGTCTTCCAGATGGCCGGTGCCGACGTTGTAGGCGGCCAGGGCGAACCAGGTGCGGTCCGGTTCCTGGATGCTGTCGTCGAGCTCTTCCTTGATCTTCATGAAGTACTTGGCGCCGCCCTGGATGCTCTGTTTCGGGTCCAGGCGGTTGGACACGCCCATTGCCTGGGCGGTGCGCTGGGTCAGCATCATCAGGCCGCGCACGCCGGTCTTGGAAGTGACTTCCGGCTGCCACATCGACTCCTGGTAACCGATGGCCGCCAGCAGGCGCCAGTCGACCTGCTCGACCTTGGCGTAGCTCTTGAAGTGCTTCTCGTACTTGGGCAGACGCTGCTGCAGGTGCTGGGCAAAGGTGTAGGCGCCGACATAGCCGAGTACGTCGACATGCCCGTAGTAGCGGTCCTTCAGGCGTTGCAGGGTGCCGTTCTTCTGCGCCTTGTCGAGGAAGTCGTTGACCTCGTTGAGCAGGCTGTTGTCCTCGCCTGCGGCCACCGCCCAGCGCTGGTCGCGGGTGTCGCCCAGGTCGAAGGCCACCCGCACGTTGGGGAAGTACACCTGGTTCATTGCCAGCTCGTTGGAGTCGACCAGGGTCAGGTCGATCTGCCCTTCGTCGACCATGCGCAGCAGGTCGACCACCTCGACGGCGTCGGATTCTTCGTATTCCAGGCCCGGGTACTGTTTTTTCAGGTCGGCCAGTTGGTCGGCATGGCTGCTGCCCTTGAGCACCATGATCTTCTTGCCGACCAGGCCCTTGGCATCGGTGGGGCGGGGGCGGCCGTTGCGGTAGATGACCTGGGGCGTCACTTCCAGGTAGGGATGGGAATATTTCACCTGGGTTTGGCGCCGTTCGCTGCTGACCAGGCCGGCCGCCGCCAGCACCGGGCCGGAGGGCTTGCCGAGGGCGTCGTACAACTCGTCGAGGTTGTCGGCGGTCTCGATCTGCAGCTTCACGCCGAGATCGTCGGCGAAATGCTGGACCAGCTCGTACTCGAAGCCGGTTTCGCCGTTGCGGTCCTGGAAGTAGGTAGCCGGGCTGTTGCGGGTGATCACGCGCAGCACGCCATCCTCCTTCACGCGCTCGAGGGTGCTGGGTTTTTCAACGCAGGCACCGAGCAGCAGAAAGAGTCCGGTTGCGAAAAGCCATCTGGCGCAACGCTGGCGCAAAGCAGTGTGGGCGAACATAGGTTGCAGTATACGCAAAGGACTGGCACAGCCATATCTCGACAACGGTTAGCTTGTCTGGTAGCGGGTTGTGTGGTTGGGGGAATGCGCCGAGGCGAATCCCTCCCCGGAAATTTGACCCCGAAGTCCGGTTCCACCGCCCGGCAGTCGTGGCTTAGAGCGGGTGCCGAAACCCTGCGAATTAGGCTAGAATGCACGGCCTCTAAGCACACCCCTTCCTGAGGCTGTCCCGACGATGTTGATCCTGCGCGGCGCTCCTGCCCTTTCTGCCTTTCGCCACGGTAAATTACTCGAGCAACTGAGCCAGAAAGTCCCCGCTGTTACTGGTTTGTATGCCGAATTCGCCCACTTCGCCGATGTCGACGGCGAGCTGACCGCCGACCAGCAGCAGGTGCTGGGCCGTCTGCTCAAGTACGGCCCGAGCGTGCCGGTACAGGAGCCAAGCGGCCGCCTGTTCCTGGTCGTACCGCGGCTGGGCACCATTTCGCCGTGGGCCAGCAAGGCCAGCGACATCGCCCACAACTGCGGGCTGCAGGCCATCCAGCGCCTCGAGCGCGGTATCGCCTACTACGTCGCTGGCGACCTGAGCGCCACCGATGCCGAGCTGATCGCTGCCGAACTGCACGACCGCATGACCCAGCGCGTGCTCGGCCAGCTGGAGCAGGCCGCTGACATGTTCAGCCACGCCCAGCCCAAGCCGATGACCTCGGTGGACATCCTGGCCGGTGGCCGTGACGCTCTGGCCAAGGCCAACATCGACCTGGGCCTGGCCCTGGCCGAAGACGAGATCGACTACCTGGTCAATGCCTTCCAGGGCCTCAAGCGCAACCCGAACGACATCGAACTGATGATGTTCGCCCAGGCCAACTCCGAGCACTGCCGCCACAAGATCTTCAACGCCAGTTGGGACATCGACGGCCAGGCCCAGGAAAAAAGCCTGTTCGGCATGATCAAGAACACCTACCAGATGCACAGCGAAGGCGTGCTGTCTGCGTACAAGGACAACGCCTCGGTGATCGTCGGCAATGTGGCCGGCCGCTTCTTCCCGAACCCTGAAACCCGCCAGTACGGTGCGGTGCAGGAGCCGGTGCACATCCTGATGAAGGTGGAAACCCACAACCACCCGACCGCCATCGCGCCGTTCTCCGGTGCCTCCACCGGCTCGGGTGGCGAAATCCGCGACGAAGGCGCCACCGGCCGCGGCGCCAAGCCCAAGGCTGGCCTGACCGGTTTCACCGTGTCCAACCTGCGCATCCCGGGCTTCGAACAGCCGTGGGAGCAGAACTACGGCAAGCCAGGCCGTATTGTCGACGCCCTCGACATCATGGTCGAAGGCCCGCTGGGTGGCGCCGCGTTCAACAACGAATTCGGCCGCCCGGCCCTGACCGGCTACTTCCGTACCTTCGAGCAGGCCATCAACACCCCGCGCGGTGAAGAAGTACGCGGCTACCACAAGCCGATCATGCTCGCCGGCGGCATGGGCAACATCCGTGAAGACCACGTCCAGAAGGGCGAGATCACCGTCGGCGCCAAGCTGATCGTGCTCGGTGGCCCGGCCATGCTCATCGGCCTGGGCGGCGGCGCCGCTTCGTCGGTGGCCACCGGCGCCAGCTCGGCGGACCTCGACTTCGCTTCGGTACAGCGCGAAAACCCTGAAATGGAGCGCCGTTGCCAGGAGGTCATCGACCGTTGCTGGCAGCTGGGCGACAAGAACCCGATCGCCTTCATCCACGACGTCGGCGCCGGCGGTATCTCCAACGCCTTCCCCGAACTGGTCAACGATGGCGGCCGTGGTGGCCGCTTCGAACTGCGCAACGTGCCCAACGACGAGCCGGGCATGGCCCCGCACGAAATCTGGAGCAACGAGTCGCAGGAACGTTACGTGCTGGCCGTCAGCGCCGAGGACTTCGAGCGCTTCCAGGCCATCTGCGAACGCGAGCGCTGCCCGTTCGCGGTAGTCGGCGAAGCCACCGCCGAGCCGCACCTGACCGTTACCGACAGCCACTTCGGCAACACCCCGGTGGACATGCCGCTGGACGTGCTGCTGGGCAAGCCGCCGCGCATGCACCGTTCGGTTACCCGCGAAGCCGAGCTGGGCGATGACTTCGACCCGAGCCAGCTGGACCTGGACAACGCCGTACAGCGCGTGCTCAGCCACCCGGCCGTGGCCAGCAAGAGCTTCCTGATCACCATCGGCGACCGCACCATCACCGGCCTGGTGGCCCGCGACCAGATGGTCGGCCCGTGGCAGGTACCGGTGGCCGACTGCGCTGTCACCGCCACCAGCTTCGACGTCTACACCGGTGAAGCCATGGCCATGGGCGAACGTACCCCGCTGGCCCTGCTGGACGCCCCGGCGTCGGGCCGCATGGCCATTGGCGAGGTACTGACCAACCTGGCTGGCGCGCGTATCGAGAAACTCTCCGACATCAAGCTGTCGGCCAACTGGATGTCCGCTGCCGGCCACCCCGGTGAAGACGCCCGCCTGTACGACACCGTCAAGGCTGTCGGCATGGAGCTGTGCCCGGAGCTGGGCCTGACCATTCCGGTCGGCAAGGACTCCATGTCGATGAAGACCAAGTGGAGCGAGGACGGTGTCGAGAAGAGCGTCACCGCGCCGATGTCGCTGATCGTCAGCGGCTTCGCCCCGGTGGTCGACATCCGCAGCACCCTGACCCCGCAACTGCGCATGGACAAGGGCGAGACCGACCTGATCCTGATCGACCTGGGCCGCGGCAAGAACCGCATGGGCGCCTCGATCCTGGCCCAGACCTACGGCAAGCTCGGCGCCGAGGCTCCGGATGTCGACGATGCCGAAGACCTGAAGGCGTTCTTCGCCGTGATCCAGGGCCTCAACGCCGACGGTCACCTGCTGGCCTACCATGACCGTTCCGACGGCGGCCTGGTCACCACCGTGCTGGAAATGGCCTTCGCCGGCCACTGTGGCCTCGACCTGCACCTCGACCCGCTGACCGACAGCAAGGCCGACGTGCCGGCCATTCTCTTCAACGAAGAGCTGGGCGCGGTCATCCAGGTTCGCCAGGATGCCACCCCGGACGTATTGGCACAGTTCAGCGCTGCCGGCCTGGGCGAAGAATGCGTCGCGGTGATCGGCAAGCCGGTCAACAACGGTGAAGTGTCCATCAGCCTGAACGGCGAAGTGCTGTTCGACGATGACCGCCGCATGCTGCAGCGCCAGTGGGCTGAAACCAGCTACCAGATCCAGCGCCTGCGCGACAACGCCGACTGCGCCGACCAGGAATTCGACCTGCTGCTCGAGGAAGACAACCCGGGCCTGTCGGTGAAACTGGGCTTCGACGTCAACGAAGACATCGCCGCGCCGTACATCAAGAAAGGCATTCGCCCGCAAGTGGCCATCCTGCGCGAGCAGGGCGTCAACGGCCAGGTCGAGATGGCCGCCGCCTTCGACCGCGCCGGCTTCGCTGCCATCGACGTGCACATGAGCGACATCCTCGCTGGCCGTGTCGACTTCGAAGCGTTCAAGGGCCTGGTCGCCTGTGGCGGCTTCTCCTATGGCGACGTGCTGGGTGCCGGTGAAGGCTGGGCCAAGTCGGCGCTGTTCAACAGCCGCGCCCGCGACGCCTTCCAGGCCTTCTTCGAGCGTACCGACAGCTTCGCCCTGGGCGTGTGCAACGGTTGCCAGATGATGTCCAACCTGCACGAGCTGATCCCGGGCACCGAGCACTGGCCGCACTTCGTGCGCAACCGCTCGGAGCAGTTCGAGGCGCGCGTGGCCATGGTCGAGGTGCAGAAATCCAACTCGATCTTCCTGCAGGGCATGGCCGGTTCGCGCATGCCGATCGCCATCGCCCACGGTGAAGGCCATGCCGAATTCGCCAGCGAAGAGGCACTGCTGGCTGCGGACGTGTCCGGCTGCGTGGCCCTGCGCTACGTCGACAACCACGGCAAGGTCACCGAAGCCTACCCAGCCAACCCGAACGGCTCGCCGCGTGGTATCACCGGCCTGACCAGCCGCGACGGCCGCGTGACCATCATGATGCCGCACCCGGAACGTGTGTTCCGCGCCGTGCAGAACTCCTGGCGCCCGGACGAGTGGCAGGAAGATGCCGCGCTGATGCGTATGTTCCGCAACGCCCGGGTGTGGGTGAACTGAGGCGTGTACAAGCTCGCCTTCTTCGTCCCTGCCAGCCACGTCGAAGTGGTCAAGGCTGCTGTGTTCGCCGCGGGTGGCGGGCGCATCGGCGACTATGACCACTGCGCCTGGCAAACCCTCGGCCAGGGCCAGTTCCGCCCGTTGGACGGCAGCCAGCCGTACCTCGGGCAAACCGGCCAGGTCGAGGTGGTGGAGGAGTGGAAGGTGGAGCTGGTGGTGGCCGACGAGCTGATTGCCCAGGTCGTCGCTGCGCTCAGGCAGAGCCACCCGTACGAGACGCCAGCCTACGAGGTCTGGCGGCTCGCCGAGTTCTAGATCGCATCAAGGCCGTTCGCGGGCAAGCCCGCTCCCACAGGGACATCACAGTCTTCAGAACCAGTGACATCCCTGTGGGAGCGGGCTTGCCCGCGAAAGGGCCCTACAACCCAGCCACAATCTCCTTGCCCTGCTCGGGCCGCTTCAACCAGGCGCAAGCCAGCAACCCTACCTCGAACAGCAGCCACATCGGCACCGCCAGCATCGTCTGCGAAAACACATCCGGCGGCGTCAGGATCATCCCCACCACAAAGCAGCCAACGATCACGTAGGGCCTGCTACGGCGCAACGTGGCCACATCGGCCAACCCCACCCAGACCACGATGAAGGTCGCCACCGGGATCTCGAAGGCCAGCCCGAACGCCAGGAACAGCGCCAGGATGAAGTCCAGGTATTGGCTGATGTCAGTCATCATCGCTACGCCTTCGGGCGTCACGCTGGCAAAGAAGCCGAACATCATCGGGAACACCAGGAAGAACGCGAAGGCCATGCCGGCATAGAACAGCACGATGCTCGACGCCAGCAACGGCAGGGCAATGCGCCGTTCGCGACGGTACAGCCCGGGCGCCATGAACCCCCAGGCCTGGTGCAGCAGCAGCGGCATGGCGGCGAACAGCGCGCACATCGCAGTCAGCTTGAACGGTGTCAGGAACGGCGAAGTGACGCTGGTGGCGATCATGCTGGCGCCTTCCGGCAGAAAGCGCCGCAGCGGTTCGGAAACCAGGGTGTACAGCGTCTGGGCGAAGGGGAACAGGCCGGCAAACAGCAGCGCGACCAGCCCCAGGCAGCGTACCAGGCGCTTGCGCAGGTCGCGCAGGTGTTCGGTCAGCGGCATGCTGGCCGTCGGCTCCATTGCCATGCTCATTCAGGCATTCTCCCAGGCTGTGTCGTGGCCGCTCCATTGGCGGTGTCTGCGCCGAGGCGGACGCCTTGGCGCAGTTCCTGCTCCAGGCGCTGCAAGGGCGCGTTATCGAAGCCAGGCAGCTCGATCTCCCGTTCCACTTGCGCGCGCAAGGCCTGCATGGCCCGGCGCGCCTGGCCCAGGCCCCGACCGAGGGTGCGTGCCGCCAGCGGCAGGCGCTCCGGGCCCAGCACCAACAGTGCGACGACGCCTACCAGCAACAGTTCGCTGAAGCCTACTTCGAACATCAGGCCTGGCGGTCCGTGTGCTGCTGCGCCGCCTGGCCGGTCAGCGGGCATTGCGGCATCTGCGTGCGGCCAGCCGCGCTGGCGTCGTTGTCGCCGCCCATGGACTTGCGAAAGCCCTGGATCGCCTCGCCCACATCGCTACCCAGGCCCTTGAGGCGCTTGGTACCAAACAGCAGGAATACGATCAGCAGTACGATCACCAATTGCCAGATTCCAATGCCACCCATTGCGACTACTCCTGTAAGGTCATGAAAAGGAAGGGCAATCGTGCCTTGTGCAGATGACGGGCACATGACGATCGGCTGCTGCAATCTACCTGCAACACCCGACGTGTTGACTGGCGTTTTCCTTCGCTTGTGGGTGTGCATGAATGGGTGGCAGGCAACAGCGGGGCGCGGCCCTGCTGATGGTAATGGTGGTGCTGGCGATGCTGGCCGCGGGCATGGTCTGGCTGGTGGAAGATGGCCGCCGTCAGGTGGATGAGGTGCGCCTGCTGCACCAGCGGGTGCAGGCCCGGGCCATGGAACAGGCTGGCCTGGCCTATGCCGGGCAGGCCCTGCGTGACCCCGCCTGGCGGCTCAGCCCGCTGTTCTGGCAGGCCTTGCGCGGGCAGCCGTTGAATTACGACTTTGCTGCCGGCCAGGCGCAGCTGCGGGTGCGCGACCAGCACACCTGCTTCAACGTCAATGCCTTGCTCGGTGCCGATGGTGAGCGTGCCGAGCGCCAGTTGCGTTACCTGCTGGGCAATGACATGGCCGCCGAACGCCTGGTCGATGCCCTGGCCGACTGGCTCGATGCCGATAACGACACCCGCCTGCAAGGCGCCGAGAGCGCCCAGTACCTGCGCCAGCAACCTGCGCGGCTGGCGGCCAACCAGGCGATGCTGGACACCAGCGAACTGAACCTGTTGCTGGAGCCGGATGCCGGCCGCCAAGGGCGTTACCCCATGTTATGCGCCTTGCCGCAGACCAGCGGCTGGCGGCTGAATGCCAATGCCCTGGGGCTGGAGCATCTGCCTTTGCTGGAGGCGCTGTACGAAGGGCGTTATCCGCGCTCGCTGCTGAGCCGCATCGTCAGCGGCCGGCCGGCGTCCGGCTATGTGGATGCCGCCGCGCTGCGCCAGGCGCTGGGGGCGGTGGATGACGAAACGTTCGAGCGGCTGAGCGAAGGGTTGCTGTTGAACAGCGGCTATTACCTGTTGCAGCTGTCCTTCGCGGAGGAGGGGCGGGTGATACGCAGCGAGTTCCAGGTGGAGGCGCTGGGGGTGGTGCAGTGGCATGCCCGGGTGCCGGCGCAGCAGGTGCGGGTGCGTAGCCGCGAGCCGATTGCCTGGTGATATTCGCCGGGCTGTTCGCGGGTAAACCCGCTCCCACAGGGAACGCACAGTTTTTGAACCCTGTGCAGTACCTGTGGGAGCGGGTTCACCCGCGAAGAGGCCGGTACAGCCAGCACAAGGCTGACTGACCGGCGCCCTTTCAGGCGGTACCGATCTCCCCGCCATCGATACGCTGGATCACCACCGTTGCGGCCCGCGGCCTTACCGTGGTCCCGGCCGGGGTGGCATCGGTGGCCTTGTCGGTATAGGGCCAGTTGTCCGGGTGCTGGATGTTGACGAACAGCGTCTTGTTGTCGGGGGTGAAGGTAATGCCGGTCACCTCGCAACCATTCGGGCCGACGAAGAAGCGGCGCAGGTCCACCTGGTTCTGGGCATTCACCGGTACCTGCTTGCCGCTGGCATCGACCAGGTTGGTCGGGATCACCGCCAGCAGCTGGTCATTGGTGTAGTCGGTCACCGTGCTCTCGCCGTTGTCGGTCTCGAACCACAGCACGCCACGGCTATCGAAGCTCATGCCGTCAGGGCTGGCGAACTGGTTCAGTTCGGTCAGGCCCGAGCGGTTGATGTCGGCGGTGCCGGCCGCATTGGCGCCGAACACGAAGATGTCCCAGGTGAAGCTCAGCTGGTCGTCGCTGTCGTGCCAGCGAATGATGTGGCCGTGACGGTTCGGGCCGCGCGGGTTGGCTGCATCGACCTTTTCCGGGGTGCGCGCGCTGTTGTTGGTCAGGGTCAGGTACACGTCGCCGTTCAGTGGGTTGACGGTGGTCCATTCCGGGCGGTCCATCGGCGTTGCGCCTACGGCATCGGCGGCGCCGCGGGTGTTGAGGATGATCCCCGGCAGGTCGCCATACAAGGCGCCCAGGGTGCTGCCGGCAGTGGTCGTGGTGGCAACGTCGAGCAGCAGCCATACCCCGGTACCGTCGGCATTGAAGCGCGCCACGTACAGCTTGCCCTGGTCGAGGTACTTGGCGCCGGTGGCCAGGCGGTCGGCCGGGTTGGCGTCGGCGGCATCCCACACGGCGGTGGACACCCACTTGTACAGGTATTCGTTGTTCGAGTCGTCACCCATGTACCAGACCAGTGGCTTGCCGGCGACCGGCAGGCCCGGGGCGCAGCCCTCGTGACGGAAACGGCCCAGCGCCGTGCGCTTGGTGGCCAGGGTGCTGCTGTTGTACGGGTCGATCTCGACGATGTAGCCGTAGGTGCTGGCTTCATTGCGGTAGTCGTCGGTAGCGCTGGCGCCTTTGACGGTGACGTCGAAACGGGCGAATTCGTCAGCCACCTCGCTGCTGTCACCCGCCGCGGTTTCCCATTTGTACTGGCCGCTGGAAGTACTCACGCCAATGCGGCGCTGGTCTTCAGGGCGGGTGCCTTTGTTGACGAAAATGCCTGGCCAGTTCTCTTCACAGGTCAGGTAGGTACCCCATGGGGTATAGCCGTTGCCGCAGTTGTTGTTGGTGCCGCGGCAATGGGTGCCGTCCGGCGAATACTTGGTCCTGACATGCTCGGTGCCGCGCAGCGGGCCGGTGATTTCCATGCGCGAGGCCGTGGTGAAACGGCGGTTCAGCGGGTCGTTGTCGACCACCTGCCAGCGACCGCTGACTTTCTGCAGGCGCACTACACCGGCACCGTGGGCGTTGATTTCCTTGCGCACTTCCTCGACCGGGCGCTTGCCGTTGCTATCGGTGGTCGGGCCGGCCGGGTGCAGGGCGGCGGTGTCGATGTACTCGAAGTTGATCGCCAGCAGGCCATCTTCCGAACTGCCATTGATGGGGAAGAAGTGCATGCCGTCGTGGTGCATGCCCATGGCGTTGGCCTGGTCGGTCGAGGTATTGCTGCCGTCGGCCTTCCACGGGTTGCCGTTGCTGTTGAGCGGCGTGCCCCAGGGCGCCAGCACGTAGGCGCTGTAGCCGGTTGCAACCACGCAGGCGTCGGTGCGCGAGCCGGGGATGGACTGGAAGCCCAATGCCAGTTTTGGCTTTTCCGGCTCGGTCACCGGCGGTTCGGTGACGGGATCATCGTGATCCGAACCGCCACCGTCGAAGCAGCCTGTCAGGCCGGTACCGGCAATCATGGCAATGGCGGCGCCCAGGCTGCCGCGCATCACGCTGCGACGGCTCAGGTAGGCGTCCATGACGCTGGCCATCGGCAGGTTGCCGCTCTGGTTCCGGTCCAGGTTGTCGCCGGTATCTCGACTCATCAGGGTGTCCTTTTGTTGGCTGAGTTGGAGGAAACCGCGACTTTAGTGGGCAAATATGATGATTCATTGGCAGAAATGTTAACGGGCGCTTAAAACATGGCGCGCTTAAAAACAGGGCCTACAGATCACTCTGGAATGGTTGTCTGATTTCTGCCATCAAACTGTAATGCCGACGCCGCAACATCCGGGGCCCAGAATGGACATGGAAAAGGATGGCGGCTTCGATGGCAAGCAGTGTGCACAGGCGCGAAGTGATTGGCTGGATGGGTGTCGGTGCCCTGGCGCCGTTGCTTGGCGCCTGCTCCGCCTTTCCTGGGCAACGGGGCGGCAACGCCAGCCTCGACCTGCTGTATGTGGCCGATACCCTCGATGCTCGCCAGCCTGGCCAGGCCGTGGTGCCGGCCACGCGCCTGGGGCCGGTCAGCCACCTCGGCCGCGCGCCTTGGATGACGGGCAGCACCGCCAGCCTCGCCTATCCGCAGCTGGCCCCCCTGCTCGATGCCAGCCAGGCGGCCTCTGCCCAGCTGGGCGGCTATGCAGTGCTGGCGGCGTTGCTCGAGCAGTTGCGCGGCGAGGCCGGGGCAGGCAACAGCCTGACCCTGGAGAACGGCCAGGGCTGGAATGGCAGCGGCCTGGCCTACCTGACCCAGGGGGAAAGCGGCGTGCAAGGCAGCCAGCTGCTGGGGACCGAAGCGCGGGTCAGCAGTGACGAGCGCGTGCTGTGGCCACAACGTTGCCCGGGCCTGTATCGCCAGGCCAGCGCCATTACGCTGGGGGCCGGGCTGGCAGAGGCACAGCGCCAGACCCTCGGCGTGGACAGCCTGCACCTGTTCGAGCGTGGCGGTGCACGGGTTGCCGTGGTCGGCGTGACCGATCCCTACGCCCATGACCAGAAAGCCTCCCTCAAGCAGTGGTACCAGGCGCTGCAGCCAGTCTTCGAGCAGGCACGCCGCGAGGCCGACCTGGTGGTGGCCTTGGCCGATGCCGGCACTGGCCCCGGACTGTGGCTGGCCGAGCGGGTGCCGCAGATCGACGTGCTGCTGTGCGCCCGTGGCCAGGACCTGTGGCCGGCACCGGTCGAGGTGAGCCAGGCCAGCGGCCGCCGGGTACCGGTGCTGTTCGCCGGCTGCCGGGGCAGCGGCGCCTTCCGCCTGCGCTGTCGGCGTGTGGCCGGGTTGTGGCAGTTCGACGGGCGGTTCTTCCCGGCCTTCGAGCAGCAGCTGGCCCCCGCTGCGCAGCTGCGTGTCGCGCCATTGCAAGCCGAACTGCAGCAACAGCGCGCCGGCCATGCGGCCTGGCTCGATCAACCGTTGGCCCGCGCGCCACAGGCCCTGTGGCGCCGCGATACTCGGGGCGGCAGCTGGGACCGCCTGCTGCATCAGGCTCTGGCTGGCGACAGCGACATGCCGGTGCTGCTGCCTGGCCTGCGTTATGACTACCCGCTGCCAGCAGGGGCGGCCATTACCCGCGAACACTTGATCAGCCTCACCGGTGGCTACCCGGCCCCGGTGGTCGAAGCGCCAGCGCGGCAGGTCGAGCAGGTGCTGGAGAACGCTGCGGAGCAGCTGTTCGGCGACCCGTTGCTGCTGGACAACAGCCAGGACCTGCCGCGCTGGCAAGGCCAGCCCTGGCGGGTCAGCTACAGCCCGCAAGGCAAGCGCATCAGCGACCTGGCACCGACACAGGGCCTGTGCCGCACCTTCGGCCTGCAGTTCCAGGCCGAGGCCGGTGAGCCCCTGTGGCAAAGCGTTGAAGCCTGGCTCGCCCGCCAGCCAGCGGACTGGCAATTGGCGCCGCTGCAGTTGCCCGAGGTGCGCTACGTACAGGGGCACCCGGGGTGGCATCCACGGCAGCTGGCCTCGTGATCCTCATCTCGCGCCTGTTCACGGGCGCTGGCCTGACCCTGGCCGGCTGGCTGGCCGCCCAGTGCGTGCTGCAACTGAGCCACCAGCCGCAACCGGCCATTGCGCCCGGCATGGCCGACCCGCCGCTGCCCGGGTTGATGGCCGGCCATTGGCAGGTGCCCGTCGACGATGGAGCCATCGCCCTTACCCGCCTGCCGTTGCACTACCTCGGCGGCCTCAAGGCCCAGCCACTGGCCGCCAGCGTGGTGGTGTTGCGCTATGGCGAGCAGGTGCGCACCTTGGCCCGTGGCCAGCGCCTGGCACCGGGGATCGTGCTGCAGGACATCGACCACGATGGCCTGATTTTCAACAACCAGGGGCGGCGTGAACGCCTGCCCTGGCCGCCACGCCCCGTCGTGACCGGCTTCAAGCGGCAAGGATGAACGATGCCTGTCAGATATTGCCTAGCGGCCGCGCTGAGCCTGGCCTTGACCATGACCTTGCCGATGGCCAGTGCCGAAGAACCGGTGTTCGATGACAATGGCACGCCCCTGTACGAGGTGAACTTCGTCGACACCGATCTTGGCGAGCTCATCGACAGCGTATCGCGCATCACCGGCACGACCTTCATCGTCGACCCCCGGGTCAAAGGCAAGGTCACCGTGCGCACCGTCGACATGCATGACGCCGATGCGATCTACGACATCTTCCTGGCGCAGCTGCGCGCCCAGGGCTATGCCGCTGTCGACCTGCCCAACGGCAGCGTGAAGATCGTCCCCGATCAGGCCGCGCGCCTGGAACCGGTGCCGGTGGAGCCGGCCGGGCAGCAGGGCGAGGGCAGCGACAGCGTGGCCACCCGGGTATTCAATGTGCGCAACGCGGCCAGCGAACAAGTGCTCGGCATTCTCAAGCCGCTGGTCGACCCGCGCGTGGGTGTGATCACGCCGTATCCGGCAGCGCAGCAACTGGTGGTGACCGACTGGCGCAGCAACCTGGATCGTATCGCCAGCCTGTTGCAACATCTCGACCGCCCAGGCGAAGTGACGGACAACACCGGCACCCAGGTGATCTACCTGCGCCACGCCAGTGCCAGCGAAGTGGTCAAGGTGCTGCGTGGCCTCGGCCAGGAAGGCATGGTGCCGGCCGAAGGCGCCAATGCAGCCGAGGCCAAAGACAGGCCGGTGACGGCTGTGGGCGGTGGCAGCGGTATCCGCCTGGAATACGAGGAAGGCACCAACGCCGTGGTCATGGTCGGCCCCGACAGCGAGCTGGCTGCCTACCGCAGCATCGTCGAGCAGCTGGATATCCGCCGCGCCCAGGTGGTGGTGGAGGCAATCATTGCCGAGGTCTCCGACAGCAGTGCCCAGGAACTGGGCGTACAGTGGCTGTTCGCCGACGACAAGTTTGGTGCTGGCATCGTCAACTTCGGCAGTAATGGGGTAAACATCGCCAGTATCGCCGGGGCGGCCGCCAGCGGCGACAGCGAGGCATTGGGTGACCTGTTGTCATCGACTACGGGGGCCACGGCGGGCATCGGCCATTTCGGCGGTGGCTTCAACTTTGCCATGCTGGTCAACGCACTGAAGGGCAAGAGTGGCTTCAACCTGCTGTCCACGCCCACCCTGCTGACCCTGGACAACGCCGAGGCGTCGATCCTGGTCGGCCAGGAAGTGCCCTTCGTCACCGGTTCGGTGACCCAGAACAACGCCAACCCGTACCAGACCATCGAGCGCAAGGAAGTCGGCGTGAAGCTGCGCATCAAGCCGCAGATCAACATCGACAACAGTGTGCGCCTGGATATCGTCCAGGAGGTGTCGTCGATCGCCGACTCGAGCGCGGCCAGCGACGTGATCACCAACAAGCGCGAGATCAAGACCAAGGTCATGGTCGAGGACAACGGCCTGGTGATCCTTGGCGGCCTGATCAGCGACGAGCTGAGCACCAGCGACCAGCGTGTACCGCTGCTGGGCGACATCCCATACCTGGGTCGGCTGTTCCGCTCCGATGCCAGCAAGAACACCAAACAGAACCTGATGGTATTCATTCGCCCGCGTATCCTGCGTGACGGGTCCAGCCTGGCCGGGCTCAGCGAAGGCAAGTACCGCAGCCTGCAACAGAGCACGCCGCTGCAACTGCCGGACCTCGCAGCCGGCAGCCCGCAGTTGCTGCAGGTATTCCCTGCCAGCCGCGCGCGCCTGGAAGGCGGTGACTGGTGATGCTGCCCTATCGCCAGGCGCGCCAGAGCGGGGTGGCCATGGCCCCGGCCGAGCAGGGCTGGCAGCTGTGGCTGCGGCCCGATGCCGACAGCGCCCAGCTGCAGGAACTGTTGCGCGTGCATGGCCAGCCCAGCCAGCTCGAATACCTCGAGCCTGCGCAGTTCGATGAACGCCTGGGCCAGCTGTACCAGGCGGAGGCCAGCGCCACCGAAGCACTGATCGAAGGCATCGGTGAGCAGGTTGACCTGGACAGCCTGATGAGCGAGATGCCGCGCATCGAGGACCTGCTGGAAAGCGACGACGAAGCCCCGGTGATTCGCCTGATCAATGGCCTGTTCGGCCAGGCCTTGCGCCTGCGTGCCTCGGATATCCACATCGAAACCTTCGAGCAGAGCCTGGTGGTGCGCCTGCGGGTCGACGGCCACCTGCGTGAGGTGTTGCGCCCACCGCGGGCGCTTTCCGCCATGCTGGTATCGCGGATCAAGGTCATGGCGCGCCTGGACATTGCCGAAAAGCGCCAGCCCCAGGATGGCCGTATCACCCTGCGTGCAGCCGGGCGCGAGGTGGACGTGCGGGTCTCGACCCTGCCTGGCATCCATGGCGAACGGGTGGTGATGCGCGTGCTCGACAAGCAGGCCAGCCTGCTGGCGCTGGGCAACCTGGGCATGCCGTCGGCGGTGCTGCAAGGCCTGCGCGGCTGCCTGGCGCGGCCCAACGGCATCGTGCTGTCCACCGGCCCGACCGGTTCGGGCAAGACCACTACCCTGTACGCCAGCCTCAACAGCCTCAACGATGGCAGCCGCAATATCCTCACGGTCGAGGACCCGGTGGAGTACGCCATCGCCGGCATTGGCCAGACCGCCATCAACCCGCGCGCCGGGCTGACCTTCGCCAGCGGCTTGCGGGCGATCCTGCGCCAGGACCCGGATGTGATCATGCTCGGCGAAATCCGCGACCAGGAAACCGCGCAGATCGCCGTGCAGGCCAGCCTCACCGGCCACCTGGTGCTGTCCACCCTGCACACCAACAGCGCGGTGGGCGCGGTGACCCGCCTGCGTGACATGGGCATCGAACCGTTCCTGATTGCCTCGTGCCTGCGCGGCGTACTGGCCCAGCGCCTGGTGCGGCGCCTGTGCAGCTGCGCCGTGGCGCAACCGCTGCAGGCGGCTGAACGTGAACTGTGGCCCGAGCTGGCGGCACTCGGCAGCAGCTACCATGCGATAGGCTGCGAGCAGTGCCAGGGCAGCGGTTACCGCGGGCGCCTGGGCCTGTACGAATTCATCGAACTGGACCCCGGGCTGGTCGGCCTGCTGTATGACGGTGCCAGTGAACTGGCCATGCACGACTACCTGGCCGGACGCCGGCAGAGCCTGGTGGCGATGGCCAGCGACTGCCTGGCGCGTGGCGAGACCAGCCTGGCCGAAGTGCTGCGCGTGGTGCAGGGCTGAGCCATGCCGACCTATCGCTACCAGGCCGTCGACCTTGGCGGCAAGACCCACAAGGCCAGCCTGCAAGCCGACAGTGAACGCCACGCGCGCCAGTTGTTGCGCGAGCAGGGCCTGTTCGCCCGCCGGTTGCAGCGCCACGAGGCGGGTACCCGGCAGCCCCGGCGCCAGCGCCTGAGCCGCGCCCAGCTGTGCGAGCTGACCCGCCAGTTGGCCACCCTGACAGGTGCCGGCATCCCCCTGGTCGACGCCCTGGCGACCCTCGAACGTCAATTGCCCCAGCCCGCCCTGCACAGCGTACTGGTGGCCTTGCGCGGCTCGCTTGCCGAAGGCCTGGGGCTGGCCCGCAGCCTGGCGCGTCAGGGCGCACCGTTCAGCGGCCTGTACTGCGCGCTGGTCGAGGCCGGCGAACGCTCCGGGCGTCTAGCCCAGGTGTTGGCCCGCCTGGCCGACCATCTGGAGCAGGTGCAGCGGCAACAGCACAAGGCGCGCACTGCGCTGATCTACCCCACGGTGCTGATGGGGGTATCGCTGGCGGTGGTGGTCGGCCTGATGACCTTCGTCGTGCCCAAGCTCACCGAGCAGTTCGCCCATGCTGGGCAGAGCCTGCCGCTGGTCACCTCGTTGTTGATCGGCCTGAGCCAGGGGCTGGTACGTGGCGGGCCCTGGCTGCTGGGGCTGGCTGGGGTGCTCGCTGGGCTCGGCGGCTGGTTGCTGCGCAAGCCGCAATGGCGCCTGCGCCGCGACCAGCTGCTGTTGCGCCTGCCACGTATCGGCAACCTGCTGCAGGTGCTGGAAAGCGCGCGCCTGGCACGCAGCCTGGCGATTCTCACTGGCAGCGGCGTGGCCCTGCTCGAAGCCCTGCAAGTGGCCACCGAAACCGTCGGCAACCGGCGTATCCACCAGGCCATGGAGCAGGTGCGCCTGCAGGTGCAGGGCGGCACCAGCCTGCACCGCGCGCTGGATGCCAGCCAGCAATTCCCGCCGCTGCTGGTGAACATGGTCGGCAGTGGCGAGGCCAGCGGCACCCTGGCCGAGATGCTCGAGCGTGTGGCCGACGACCAGGAGCGCGGCTTCGCCCGCCAGGTCGACACTGCCATGGCGCTGTTCGAACCCCTGATGATCCTGGTGATGGGCGCCGTGGTGCTGTTCATCGTGCTGGCCGTGCTGCTGCCGATCATGCAACTCAACCAGGGCCTGCAACTGTGAACGCAAGGAGTAT
>Ga0209370_1001006_pt1 | contig 28404 bp, 27 predicted proteins | sample AgamicAtPrz_FD_187164 | JGI IMG/M metagenome (GOLD analysis project Ga0209370, IMG submission 187164) | Agave microbial communities from Guanajuato, Mexico - At.P.rz (SPAdes) (version 2) | ecosystem: Host-associated > Plants > Phyllosphere > Phylloplane/Leaf | place: Guanajuato, Mexico... | reverse complement strand
GCGCGGCCAGCTCCTCGCCCACGGGGCCGGAGACGGCGATGGAGGCGCGGCGCGAGTTGTAGTTGCCGGCCTCCAGCTGATAGGCCGCCTCGGGCTTGAAGCTCGGATCCTTGGTATTGACGATGATTGCGCCCGCTATCGCATTTGCGCCCTGCGAGGTGGTCTGAGGACCGCGGAACACCTCGATGCTCTCCACATCCCAGACCGAGGTCGCGCCGAAGAACATCTCGTTGTAATTGAGGTAATGGCCATCGAGATTGATGGTGGCGCGCGGTACCGTACCGCCCCAGAAGACGTTCTGCCCGTTGTTGGGGCCCTGCGTGTCCTGCCCGCGAATGATGGGTGCACCCACCGTGTCGGTGTAGACCACGTTGGGCACGTCATGCAGCACCTCGTGGACCGAGGCATTGCCGCTCTCCTCCTTCTCGATGTCCTTGCCAGACTTGACCGATACGGAGGATGCCGTGTCCTTGAGTTCTCGCCTGACCTTTTCACCGCTGACCACGACCACGTCAAGCGTGGCGGTTTCCTCCTCGGAGCCCGACACACCCTGCGCGAAGACGCCGGCTGGCGCCATCAAGGTAGAGAGTACGACAGCGCCCGCCCGGGAGGGGAGCCTGCGATGCAAACACAGTTTCACGGCATCTTCCTTTAATGAGAATGATTCTTGTTTTTATGTTACAGCATGATGCATAGAAATTCCACCATCAGGAATTCATTCCCATCTGCGGAAAACAAGAACAACACTGAAAAGATGTATGCGTACCGGGGGTGCCTTCCACCCGAAAGGAGCCGGTATCATCGAGACCAGCGGCGCCCGGGCGCCCACCTGCGATGCTCCAAGTACAGGCAAGGAAGCCGAGCCTTTGAAAACAACAACACCTCAGACAACCGCCGGGGAGAAGCGCTCCGGCACCATCCAGTCGGTCTCGATCGCCGCCCGCTTCCTCATGGTCCTGGCCAATGCCGAAAGCGAGTTGGCGCTTGGAGAGGTGGCAAGGCGCACCGGAACGGGGGGCTCCACGGCCCACCGCTACCTGCAAAGCCTGGTCAAGGAAGGTCTGGCAAGACAGGACCCAGCCAGCGGCCTTTACGACCTGGGCAGCGCGGCACTGAGCATCGGCATTGGCGCGCTCAAGCGCGTGGATGCGGTGGAAATTGCGGCGCAGCATATGAAGTCGCTGACACACCAGCACGCGCTCAGCGGCGGCGTGGCCATCTGGACCGACCGCGGGCCGACCCTGGTACGCTGGTACCGAAGCGCCTACTTCTCTATCAATCCGCTGGCGCTTGGCGACATCCTTCCCATAGACAACACCGCCTGCGGTCTGGTGTTCCAGGCCTTCCTGCCCAAGGCCACCATCGACGCCGCGCGCCGCCAGCAACCCGCCCATTTCCGCGGCAAGCCACCGACCAAGGCCGTGCTTGATGAAGTGCGCGAGCGCTGCTGGTCCGAATTGACCAGCCACCTTCTGTCCAACGTCACGGGCCAGGCAGCACCGGTGTTCGACGCACAGCATGAGATCGCCTGCGCGGTCACTACTGTCTCTGACCTGGGCCAGCTCAAGTCGCCCGACGACAGGCATGCGCTGCTGCGCGAAGCCAGCCTGATCAACCAGGCCACAGGCGGACGAGCCTTTGGCTCAGACTCTCCCTAGAAGCGACGCGCAGGAAGATACCCAGGCGCTTCAGCCTTCCATGGCATGCATTGCCTTGCGCCCTCTTGGCACCACCAGGGGAGTCCCGGTCACAGGGTCAGGAATGATCACCGATGACAGGCCGAACACCTCCTCGACCAATTGCTCGGTAAAGATCGCTCCGGGCTTGCCCTGTGCGGCGATGCGCCCGTCGCGCATGGCGATCAGGTGTGAGGCGTAACGGCAGGCCTGGTTGAGATCGTGCAGCACCGCAATCACGGTGCGGCCGGCCCGGTTGAGGTCCGCCAGCAACTCCAGCAACTCGATCTGGTGTGCAATGTCCAGAAACGTCGTGGGCTCGTCCAGCAACAGGATGGGCGTCTGCTGCGCCAGCACCATCGCAATCCACACACGTTGGCGCTGCCCGCCTGACAACTCGTCCAGAAGCCGGTCCGAAAGGGCCATCACATCAGTGGCCTGCATGGCCTCGACCACCGCCTGCTCGTCGGCATTCGTCCATTGCTTCAGGAAAGACTGATGGGGGTAGCGCCCACGCGCCACCAGGTCTGCCACCGTGATGCCCTCGGGCGCGATCGCGCTTTGCGGCAGCAATCCCAGGCGCCGCGCGACCTCCTTGGCGGGCCATTGCGCGATATGCCTGCCATCCAGGATGACCCTCCCTATGGCCGGTGCCAGAAGGCGCGACAGCGCGCGCAGCAGGGTGGACTTGCCGCAGGCGTTCGGCCCCACGATGACGGCAAAGGAACCATCTGGAACAGCAAGGGACAGGCCCTGCGAAATGGTGCGCTCGCCGTAGCGCAGCGTCACTGCATCAGCACTCAGTCGATGTGTCATGGCCGGTCATGCCCCACAAGCAATAGGTTCTTAGGCATTACAAATTTGGAATGCATTCTACAATGAGGAATACCCTGAAGAACCTGGATGCACTCGGCCCTGTCACGGTCAGATCGATATGAACAGACTAAAACTTACCGCCCTGGGCGCAACTGCGGCACTGTCCGTGCTGGCCGGTATCGCGCTCATGCAGTGCAACACCGCCCCCGAGGCGGGCGCCACGCAGCAGACCTCGCTACCGCAGCGCATCGTGTCCACCTCGCCCAGCGTGACGGGCATCCTGTTGGCCATCGAAGCCCCCGTGGCGGCAACCGCAGCCACCACGCCCAGCCGGTTGACCGACGACAAGGGCTTTTTCTCGCAATGGGCCCATGTTGCCGACGAACGTGACGTGCAGGTGCTCTACCGCAACCTGCAGTTCGACATTGAGGCCGTCCTGGGCGCCAACCCTGATCTGCTGGTGGCCTCTGCCACCGGCGCCGACAGCGTGGCCCAGCACCGTTCCGAGCTGCAGGTCCAAGGCGTTCCCATGGTCATGGTCGACTACTCCAGCCAGTCCTGGCAGGACATCGCCACGCAGTTGGGCAGCATCACCGGTCGCACGAAGGAGGCAGCGGCGGCGATTGCCCGCTTCGATGCCCACGTCGCCCAGGCCGCCGCATCCATCACGCCACCCGCCAAGCCGGTCAGCATCGTCGCCTACAACCTGGCCGGCAGCTACTCCATCGGCCGTCCTGCCAGCCCGCATGCGCGGCTGCTGGCCGCGCTGGGCTTCAAGGTGGAAGGTCTGCCGCCCACGCTGGCCGCGCAGGTGACGCGCTCCTCGGACTTCGAATTCATTTCCCGCGAAAACCTGTCGGCCGCCATCACCGGGGATGCCGTCTTTCTGCTGGGCGCCTCGCAAAGCGATGTCCAGGCCTTCCTGGCCGACCCGCTGCTGGCCAACCTTCCAGCCGTCGCCGGCCGGCGCGTCTATGCGCTGGGGCCGACATCGTTTCGCATCGACTACTACTCCGGGCAACAGATGGTCGATGCCGTGGCCAGCCATTTCCACTGAACCATGCATGAATTGCCTGAACGCGCGATGGCGCGGCCCGCTCAAGGCTCACGCCGGCGCCGCAGTCGCAGCCTGGGCTTGACGACCGGCATGCTGGCCTTAGGCCTCATCGCCATGCTGAGCATCACCGTGGGCTCGCGCGACATTGCGCTGGCCGACATCCTCGGGGCACTGCGCGCACCGGACCTGGGCGATGACCGACATCTGGTGGTCAGCCTGCTGCGCATGCCTCGTACCGTGGTGGCCATCCTGGCCGGCATGGCCCTGGGCGTTGCTGGCGCGCTCATGCAGGCCGTGACCCGCAATCCTCTGGCCGAGCCGGGCCTGCTGGGTGTCAATGCCGGCGCAGCTCTGGCCGTGCTGATCGGCATGACGGCCTTCGACCTGACAACCGTGGCCCAGTATGTCTGGTGCGCCTTTGCCGGCGCGGGGCTGGCCGGCGCGGCCGTCTTCGCGTTCGGCCAGTTTCGGGGGGCGGGCACGCACCCGGTGCGCCTGGTGCTGGCCGGGGCCGGCCTGTCCGTCATGCTCACCTCCAGCGCCGGCATCATCCTGCTCAATGCGCCTCCGGAAGTCTTTGACGGCTTCCGACACTGGGCAGCCGGTTCACTGGAGGGCAGCGGCTACGCCAACGCCGCCGTGCTGGCGGCCGCCGTAGCGGCGGGGCTGGCGGCAGCCTGGGCCATTGTCGGCCAGCTCAACGCCATGGCGCTGGGCCATGACCTGGGCCTGGCGCTGGGCGTCAATGTCCGCGCCACCGCTCAACTAGCCTGCGTTGCGGTCATGCTGCTGGCCGGCGCAGCCACGGCTGCCGTAGGCCCCATCGCGTTTGTCGGCCTTGTGGCCCCACATATTGCGCGCCTCTCGTCCGGGCCCGACTACCGCTGGATCCTGCCGCTGTCCGCGCTCTACGCTGCAGTGCTGCTGCTGGGCGCCGACGTGCTCGGCCGCGTCATCGCAACGCCCGCGGAAGTAGCTGCGGGCATCGTCGCCTGCCTGATCGGCGGGCCGTTCTTTGTCTGGGTGGCGTGCAGATACCGGTTAAGCAGGCTATGAAGGCGTCCGTGAAGACCTCGGTACTGCGCTGGGGCCCATATTCGTTCCGCTGGCGGCCAAGGCCGCTGGCCGCGGGCATGGCACTGGTCGTTCTGACCCTGATGCTGGGTGTGTTGCTGCTGGGCACGGGAACCCTGTCGCTGAGCCCGGCCGAGGTGCTGGACAGTCTGCTGAACACGGGCGCCAGCCCCGCCGCCGAGCGCGTGGTTCTGCGCGTGCGGCTGCCGCGCGTGCTCACGGCGGTCTTCGTGGGTGCGGCGCTGGGCATGGCCGGTGCCATCTTCCAGTCCGTCTCCCGCAATGCGCTGGGCTCGCCGGACGTGATCGGCTTCACCACGGGCGCGGCCAGCGGGGCGATTGCGCTGATCGTACTGGGCGATGCCGGACCACTATGGACATCGCTGGCCGCCGTGCTGTCGGGCATGGCCACGGCGGCGGTCGTGCTCGCGCTGTCCAGCGGCCGGCGCGTGGCAGGGGGCTACCGGCTGGTGCTGGTGGGCATAGGCGTGGGGGCCACGCTCTCAGGCCTGAACACCATCCTGCTGGTCATGGGCGATCTGGACCGGGCCGTCTCCGCACAGCGCTGGCTGGCCGGCTCGCTCAGTGCGCGAACCTGGGCGCATGTCGTGCCGGCCGCGTTCAGCTTCGTCGCCATCGTGCCGGTCGTGCTGCTGTGCGCCCGCCGCATCAACCTTCTGGAACTGGGCGATGACGCAGCCACCCAGCTCGGCATCAACGTGCCGCGTACCCGGCTGATCATGGTGATGTGCGCCGTTGCCCTGACGGCCATTGCCACGGCGGCGGCCGGGCCCATCGCGTTCATCGCGCTGGCAGCGCCCCAGGTGGCCAGGCGCCTGGGCCGGTCGCCCGACGTGCCTCTTTTCACGGCAGCAGCCATGGGGGCCGTGCTGCTGCTGGCGGCCGACCTGCTCAGCCAGTGGGCGCCGGTGCACCTGCATCTGCCTATTGGACTGGTGACGGGCTTGCTGGGTGGGGTGTATCTGCTGTGGCTGCTTTTTCGCTCCCGCAAGGGCTAGGAGTGCAACAGCAGAAGTTGAGACACCACTTCTATCTCTCTTCGAGCCATCGCCCTGAAGAGTCGTACGACATCATGCGATCTGGATAGAAAAAGGGCTCCTAACTTTACAGTTAGGAGCCCTTTTAGATTGGTCGGAATGGCGGGATTCGAACTCGCGACCCCTTGCACCCCATGCAAGTGCGCTACCAGGCTGCGCTACATTCCGTGTCGATGACGCTATTGTAACCGATTTTCGACCATCTTTTGGGAAGGCTGCAACTCAAGCAGTTGCTCGGTTATTAGCCACGATGGTCATCTGGCGCTGCAGGTTTCATAGCAAACCTCGCAGCGACATTGAAAAAGGCCTGTGATTTTCATCACAGGCCTTTTCAATTTGGTCGGAATGGCGGGATTCGAACTCGCGACCCCTTGCACCCCATGCAAGTGCGCTACCAGGCTGCGCTACATTCCGTGTCGATGGGATGAATTATAGGGAGGAAAAACACCCTCCCCGGGGAAAACGCGCACTTTTTTCAAAAAAGTATCGAACTGGTGCTGAAAGCTGCAGGCCTGATATCAACGCACACCCGGCCGCATAAGCGCTCAGCACGCACAGCACACTCCGGCCAATCGCGAGCCCTGCGCAGGGCCTGACCAAGGCTGCCCAAAGGAACGACAAGAGTGGGCGCTTCAGCGATTCCAGGCAGGCATCCATCGCCGAGTCACTCCTGTTCCATCCGCTGACGCTGTCATCCCCGAACCTCCTGATCAAACCTGGTCCACCAGGAATGACTGTTATTCCTTGATCACGAAACCCTCAGTACTCACTCTCGCTCAGCTGGCTTCACCCAGCCGCTTTGCACGGCAATATCGATAGCACCAACACGGTGCACACAAGAGATTTCCCTGAGTCCTTGAGGTAAAAAAACCACTGTCATATCGCTGAAAAGATGATTTCATCGGCATCCGCGGAACTGCAGAGCAAGCTGTATACAAACCCCCGCTATATTTCAAAACGTAAATCCAATATCTAACTCGAGAGGACACTCATGAAGACTGCTTTTATCGCCATGGCTGCAGCCCTGGCCTGCTCCGGCGCCGCTTTTGCCCAGAGCAATGTGCAACTGACCGGACTGGCCGATATGTATGCCGGCTCGGTCAAAATGGCCGGCCAGGATCGCAAGGGCGTTGTCGGCTCCGGCGGCATGACCACTTCCTGGTGGGGCCTGAAGGGCACGGAAGACCTGGGCGGCGGCCTGAAGGTCGATTTCAACCTCACCGCCTTCATGCGCATGGACACGGGTGAACCCGGCCGCTTCCCCGGCGATACCTTTTTCTCGCGCGATGCCAACATCGGCCTGAACGGCAACTTCGGCCGCATCGGCCTGGGCCGCGACAAGGCGCCCAACTTCCTGCCTACCATTCTGACCAACCCCTTTGGCGATTCCTTCACCATCTCGCCTCTGGTGCTGCATGCGAACACGCCCACCGCAGCCTGGGGCGGCAACCGCCTGACAACGCCCGCCGACACCGGCTGGAGCAATATGCTGGTCTACACGACACCTAGCTTCGGCGGTCTGACTGCCAATGTCTACTACCAGTTCGGCGAGCAAACGACTCCTGGCAACAAGAGCAAGAAGAACGTCGGCGTGAACGCCCTGTACTTCAACGGTCCTCTGAGCCTGACGGCCTTCTACGAGCGTGACCAGATCACCAACCCCGGCAGCGGTACAGTCATGCCTACCAAGAGCGACTGGATGGTCGGCGGCAGCTACAACTTCAACGTCGTGAAGCTCTACGCCACCTACGGCCAGGCCAAGGTCAAGGATCTGGATAGCAAGAGCAAGACCTACTCGCTGGGCCTGGACATTCCTGTCTCCGGCACCCCCGGTACTGTCAAGGCCGCCGTGGCCCGCACCAAGTACGAAGCGGCCACCGACGCCACCCGCACCACAGCAACCCTGGGCTACGACCACTTCCTGTCCAAGCGCACCGATGTCTACACCGCTCTGATGTATGACCGCGTGACCGATGCCAACCCCAAGACCGGCACCAGCCTGATCGCCGGTATCCGTCACCGCTTCTAAGCACCGGGTTTGAGCGAGCCTCTGGCTCGCCCTCCACTCAAAAGCGAGGCTCAGGCCTCGCTTTTTCATTTTCAATCCGGTGGCCGGCCGATTCACTTGGGTGCGGATGTCTCCAGAAGCTTCAGCCGACGCTGCAGCTGCGCCTGCTTTTCCACATCGCCGCACTGCTGCGCTGCCTTGAGTTGCAGCAGAAGCCAGGCCATCAAAGGCCTGCGCCAGCCTTGCTCCGAAGCGGTATCGACGCCTTGCTGCAGCAGGTCAGGCACCGCAGCGCCGCCACGCAGCAGCACACCCGCAGCCACCAGTCTCGATAGCGGATCCTTGATCTCAGCCGTAGCGGCTACACCTGTTCCGCCGCCGAGCAACTGCCGCGCCACGCCGCGCTGCGCCTCGGGCAAAAGCTCGATATCACCCGCTTGCGGACTGGCCTGCAGATAGCGGGCATAGGCTTGCTCTGGCTTGCCCGCATCCTGCGCCAGCGCCTCATAGGCCGGGCAGCTGTTCCAGTCCAGGCTGGCCACCTGCGCCGCGCAGCGCATCAGCTCCAGCTTGGCGGCCTGCGCGGGCTGGCCGGTGCTTGCCACTGCATCACGCGCCTTCTGCCACTGCAGCGCCTCCACGCGCTGATGCCCCTGCAAATAGGCCTGAGTAGCTTTTTGCGCCGCAGCTTCGGCACTCAAGGCCCAATCCGGTGCCGGGGCTTGGTTGCCACAGGCCGAAATCGCTATGACGGATATAGCAGCCAGCGCTCTACCCCATTGGCCTAGAGTCTGTTTTTTCTTGATTTTTTGCGTCATGGCAGCTTCAACTCCGGCTTGTGGGAAAACGGCCATTTGCGCTGCAGATCGTTGAGCACGGACTCCAGCCTCAGCAGATTGCTTTCGACCTCGGCGCGCAGCGCACCCAGGTCGGTCGAGGCCTCGCGGGCATTGCTGCCCACCACCTGCATATCGGCCAGTACGGCATCGACCTTGGCCATGCTTTTGCGCGTATCGGCCAACAAGCCGTTGAGCTGCTCCATGGTGGCCTTGACCTGGGGCATGACGCCATTCGCATCGAAGACCTGGCTGTCGGCGCGCGCCACCATGCGGTCCATGCGTCCGAGCAGGGAGTTGGCGCGCTCCAGCATCTGGCCGACCTTCTTCGCTTCCTCGTCGCTGCCCAGCACCGCTCCGAGAACCCCGCCCTGGCCTTGCATGCGCTCGGCCAGCTTGCGCACTTCGGCCAGTGATCCGCCCAAGGCCGAATCCGTGGCGGTCAGTGCAGCCACATTGGCCAGCACCTCCTTGGCGGAATTGATGATCTGGGGCAGCTCTGCCGTGGCGTCGCCGCTGAGCACGGGTCGCACGGAATCCGGCGGCAGCGGCGCATCGTCCAGCATGCCGGTATAGGCCTTGATGGTGGTACCGCCCACCAGGCCCTTGACCAGCGTGAACACGCTGGACTGGCGCAGCCAGTGGGCATCCTTCTCGGTCACATCGACCAGAATGCGAACCGAGCCGTCCTTGGCCAGCTCTATCTTGCGCACGCGGCCTATGGGAAAGCCCGAGAAGGTCATGTCCATGCCCACGACCACGCCTTCGGAGTCATCGGCCGTCAGCACCAGACGCTGCGTGGGCTCGAACACCCCGCGCGCATAGAGCAGATAAGCAGCAGCACTCAGAATCAAGACCAGGGTCAGCGCCAGCAGCGCGGCTGCCTTGGCGCGCAGGTGCGCGACGGGTTTGAGGCTGAGCAACTCCTCGTCAATCAGCTGCTCCTCGGCCATACGCGTTTCGCTCATGGCTCCATCCTTTTCAGTAATAGTTGCCCATGAGCGAGATCACCTCGATCAGGAGCAACACGGCAAACATGCGTGCAAAGCCACCCAGCTCCGCCCCGCCCTGCCGGTGCCGTGCAACCGGCGTGTACATGGCAGAGGCCAGCGGCATGACGGCCACCGTGAGGCTGAAAAACCAGGTCTTGAGCACGAACACCAGCGTCAGCGACGGTGTGAAAATCTGACCAAAGATGCGTGTGTACGCACCAAACCCGGCCAGGCTGAAGCCGTAGACGCTCAGATACACGGTGACCAAGGCCACGATGCAGCTGAGTGCGGCCAGTGTGATGGCGGCAAACACGCCCGCCGCCGCACGCGGCACCAGCGCCGCACGGACGGGGTCAATGCCTTGCGTCTTCCACTTCGCGAGCTGGCCCTGCATACGCATCTGCACCACCTGCACGCCGGCTGGAATGGTGCAGCGCATGGCCACAAACAGTGCGGCCGTCAGCGGTATCAGCTCGATCACCATCACCCGCACCACCAGATCCAGTGCATAGCGCGACAGGCCGTAACTTTGTGCGGTGACAATGACGATGCGCGCAATCACCGCACACAGCAGGGCCGCCAGCGCGGTAAAGCCTGTGAGTATGGGGGCGGTCTGCGCAAACATCTGCTGGGCCAGCATGGCCCGCCCGCGCTTCTGGTAGCTCGACGGCGAGCTGACCAGCACCAGCAGCACGGCTGTCAGATAAATGCTGCGCCACCACGCCAGGGCCTGCGCGCCCAGCGCGGCCCAGATCCGCCCCGGCAGCTTGATGGTGGTTTCACTCCAGCTCATGCAGGAATGATAGCGTCCACTTCAGGGTACGGGCGCAGCCGCCACGGTTGCCGCCTGTCAGACATGGCGCTTTGCCGCAGCACTGCCCTGCAAGCCTTCGGGCAAGGGCTCATCGGCCTGGGCATGCAAGGCCTCGATGATGTGACAAAAGCTGTCCGAGCCGTCGCACTGACTGCGCAGTTGCATCAGCTCATGCTCCAGAGCCTGCAGCTCGGCCAGTCGCTCGCGCACATGGCCCAGATGGGCGTCCAGGGTTTTGTTGGCAGCCACGCAATCGGCCTTGCGCGCACCATCGAGCGCCAGCAGTGTTCGCACTTCGTCCAGCGACATATCCATGGCCCGGCACAGCCGAATAAAGCGCAGCCTGTGAACATCACCATCGGTGTAGAGACGGTACTGGTTGTCCTCGCGCATGCCAGGCGAGAGCAGTTGCTCCTTCTCGTAGTAACGGATATTGGCCGCGGCGATGCCGGAACGCTTCGCTGCCTCGCCAATGCGCCAGCGCGGAATATCGTGCGAATTGAGGGACATGCTTGACCTTGAAGTGACTTTATTGTTTTCAATACTGCCATGAAGCAAGAAAGCCTGTCCACCCACGCCCATGGCGGCGGCCACAATGGTCATTCACATGATCACGATCATGCACATCCGCATGAACATGTGCCAGCCACTTCGAAACCTATTGCCGCCACAGCCACATCGGCCTGCGGAACCGGCTGCTGTGCACCGTTTTCCATCAACGAGCCAGCCAAGAGCCAGGCTCACGATGAGGGTGACGGTCATGACCATGCTCACGACCATGGCGTGCTGCCCGGCTGGCCGCGCATCTACGCCGCTCTGGCGGCGGCTCTGGCGGCCGAGGCCTGCCACTGGTTTGGCGGCGACGACGCCAACTCGACGCTTCAATATCTGGGCATGGCACTGGCCGTGCTGGGTATCGCGTTGTCGGGTCTGGGGGTCTACAAGGCCGGCCTCAAGGATCTGCTGCGCTTCAAGCTCGGAATTCATGCACTGATGGCGGTGGCCGTCACCGGCGCCTTCATCATCGGCCAGTGGCCCGAAGCCGCCATGGTCATGGCCCTTTATGCGGCGGCCGAGCGCATCGAAGACCAGGCCATGGACAAGGCCCGCCTGGCCATCCGCAATCTGCTGCAACTGGCGCCAGATACCGCCGATGTGCTGCAGCCCGACGGCAGCACTGTGCGCATGGCCGCCAACGAGGTGCCCCTGGGCGCCGTGCTGCGCGTGACGCCCGGCGCTCGCGTGCCGCTGGACGGTCTGGTCACCGAAGGTGAAAGCTCGGTCAACCAGGCTCCCATCACGGGCGAGAGCGCGCTGGCGCACAAAGGCCCAGGCGACGAACTGTATGCAGGCTCCATCAACCAGGACGGCGAGTTGCACTTGCGTGTAACCGCGCCGGCCAGCGACAGCCTGATTGCACGCATCGTCCATGCCGTGGAGCAGGCGCAGTCCTCGAAGGCCCCTACACAGCGCTTTGTCGACCGCTTTGCCGAGATCTACACCCCGATCGTGCTGGTGCTGGCGATTGCCCTGGGCCTGCTCGCGCCCTGGCTGCTGGACTGGAGCTGGCATCAAGCCGCTTACCAGGCCCTGGCCCTGCTGGTCATCGCCTGCCCCTGCGCCCTGGTGCTGTCCACCCCCGTCACCGTGGTCAGCGCGCTCACGGCTGCTGCCAAGCGCGGTATTCTCATCAAGGGAGGCAGCGCACTGGAATCGGCCCGCCAGCTCAAGGCCATCGCACTCGACAAGACCGGCACGCTGACCACGGGCTCACCCAAGCTGGTGGACTGGCAGGGCTGGAATCCTGCGAGCAGCGATGAAGCCGCAGCCCGCGCCTATGCTCTGGCATCGCGCTCCGACCACCCCGTATCGCGCGCGATTGCCCAAGGGCTGGAGGAGCAAACAGGCAAGGAACTTGCCACAGCCCAGGCCTCGGCTCAGCAATTGCAGGCCCTGCCCGGCCGCGGCGTGCAAGCCCAGATCGACGGTGAACGCTGGACGCTGGCCAATCTGCGCTGGGTGGGCGAGCAAGGCTGGGACAGTGCCGAACTCAAGGCCGCGCTGATGCTGCAGGAGCAACAGGGCCGCACCGTCACCCTGCTGGCCAATGAACAGGGCGTGCAGGCGCTGTTTGCCGTGGCCGACCCGCTGCGCCCGCAGGCCAAGGCAGCCGTGGCCCAGTTGCAGGCGCTTGGTGTCAAGCCCATTGTGCTCAGCGGCGACAACAGCGCCACCGTGCGCACGGTGGCCGCAGAAGCGGGCATCAGCGATGCGCGCGGCAATATGCTGCCCGAGGACAAGCTCAAGACCCTGAGCGAGCTGCAGCGCGACATCGGCCCAACGGCCATGACCGGCGACGGCATCAACGACGCGCCGGCGCTGGCCCAGGCCGATATAGGCTTTGCCATGGGCGGCATGCATGCCACCGACATGGCCATGGAGACTGCCGATGTGGTGCTCATGAACGACGACCTGCGCCGTATCCCCGAGGTGGTCGATCTCTCGCAGCGCGCTCACAGTGTGCTGTGGCAGAACATCAGCCTGGCCCTGGGCATCAAGCTGGCCTTCTTCGTTCTGGCCGTCAGCGGCAATGCCAGCATGTGGCTGGCCGTGCTGGCCGATATGGGCGTGAGCCTGCTGGTGGTCGCCAACGGCCTGCGCCTGCGCCATTGGGGGAACAGGCCTGAAAACACATAAAATTCGACCTTAGCCCTTGATGGGAAAGCGCAAGCAGCTATCTAATTTACGATTTACTGCACCGGGCGGGGAACTAATCCCCGCCCTTCGCTATCATTCAGCCCATGCGTCGCTTTTTCTCCTTGTTCCTGGTTTTGCTGCTGGCCCTGCGCGGCCTGGCAGGCGATGCCATGGCCATGGAGCAGAACACCGACCAGTCCCATCGCATGGGACATGCGTTTGTGCAGACGCAGAGCCTGGACGAAGTGACCGCCATGGCAGCCGCTGTGCACCACGCGCATGCAAGCCTCGCAGCCGACGCACAGCCGCATCACGACATGGCCGCGTCCCACAAGGCAGGCCCTGCAGGGACCGTCAACTGCAGCGCCAATGCCGCCGACAGCGACTGCCACCAGCATGAAGGCCATTGCACGGCCTGCGGCATCTGCCACTCGACGCTGGCCAACCCCGAGTTGCTGACGCTTCACTCCAGCCTCCCCCTGGCCGCCCAGCCGGCCCATGGTGCAGCGCGCTTTGCCAGCGCAGCGCCTGCCGACCTCGTCAAACCACCGATTTCTGCGCTCTGACGCCCTAGGTGCGTCCGCATTTTGATGGCAGCCATCGTGCTTGCTGTCTAGGTTTGAGCCGTCAAACGCTCAAGGCTGCGGACCTTCTCCCGGTTTTAGACGACAGGAATCCTCTATGCGCCACGCGCATCCTCTTTCTTTGACAGCCATGGCTTTGCTCATGACCGGCGTCAGCCCGCCAGTCCTGGCCCAGACGCCTGCGTCGACTCTCCCGGTGGCCCAATCCCCAGCCAACGGCAACCGCGTTTTCGATCCCGATGCTCCCACGCTGGCGCTGCAGCACCAGCCACTTGCCGCCAGCGCGGCCATCGTCGCCCAGCCCGGTGACTGGAAGACCGCCAATGCCGCGGTGAGCGAGTTCCCGCGCGGCCATGGCGATGTGCTCAGGTGGGAGAAATCCCAGGGCAATGCCTCCGGCCCAGCCCCGGACAGCGGTGCTTCCGCACATCAGCACCATCACGGAGGCCAGCCATGAAGCGCCTTGCATTCAAAGCCACGCCTTTGCTCGCCGCAATGTCACTCACACTTATGCTGGCCGGCTGCGCCAGCATCTCGCCCGACGGACTGCGCGGCGACGTGGCCAGACATACCGAAGGCAGGCTGCCCGCGGGTGCACAGCTGCCGTCGCCGGACGCCCAGGCCCTGCAGGATGCGCAGACCCAGATTGCCGACTGGCTCAAAGCCCCTGTCGATGCCGACACCGCCGTGCGCATCGCCCTGCTCAACAACCCTGGTCTGCAGGCCCAGCTGGCTGCGCTCGGCATTGCCGACGCGCAGCGCGTGCAAGTGCTGACCCTGCCCAACCCCAGCTTTACCTTCGGCCGCTTTCGCAACGGCCACGAGCGCGAGATCGAGCGCCAACTCAGCTTTGGGCTGGTGCAGCTCATCACCCTGCCCTGGCGCAGCCGCTGGCAGGGCTGGCAGATGGAACAGGCCACGCTGACGGCCGCCCAGCAGGTGCTGCTGCTGGCCTCCGACACACGCCGCGCATGGCTGCGCGCCGTGGCAGCCGAGCAAGCCCTGGCCGCCAACGAGCGCATGCACGAGGCAGCGGCCCTGGGCGGCGAGCTGGCCCGCCGCATGGCCCAGGTCGGCAACTTCAGCAAGATGGACCAGGCCAGAGAGCTGGCCCAGCAGCAGCAGGCCGCCGCCCAGCTGGCACGCGCGCGTCTGAACGCCCAGCTGGAACGCGAGCAGCTGGCCCGCCGCATGGGCCTGTGGGGCGAGCAGTTGGCCTACAAGCTGCCCGAGCAACTGCCCGCCTTGCCCAAAGCCACCGAGCTGCGCGGCGGCGATGACGCCGAAGCCACCGCCTTGCGCCAGCGGCTGGATCTGGGCGCTCTGCGCCGCGACCTTGATGTGACCGCCGGCCGCCAGGGCTGGGCCACGATTGGCACCATCTTTGGTGATATCGGCGCCAGCTACAGCAACAACACCAGTACTGAACGCGCCACCGGCCACAGCGACAAGACGCAAGGCTGGGAGTTCGACGTGCCGCTGCCGCTGTTTGACTGGGGCTTTGCCGCGCGCGGCATGGCACGCAACCAGGTTCTGCGCAGCGCATCGCTGCTGCGCGACAACGCCATACGCGCACGCAGCGAAGCCCGCAGCAACTGGCTGGCCTATCGCACGGCTTACGACCTGGCCCAGCAGCAGCAGGCCGAGGTTCTGCCCTTGGCCAAGCTGATGCAGGAAGAAACCGTCTACCGCTACAACGGCATGTTCATGAGTGTGTGGCAACTGCTGGCCCAGGCCCGCAGCACCACGCAAGCGGTGGTGACCGCCACCGAGGCACAGCGCGACTTCTGGCTGGCCGAGACCGATCTGCGCCTGGCCCTGACAGGCACATCGCCAGGAACCTCCCCCACCGTCAACACCAGCGCAGCGCCCGCTGCACAAGCCGCAGCAGGTCACTGATATGCAACGCCGATCCTTTTTCACTGGCGCTGCCACTGCAGTGGCAGCCGCCACAACCTCAATGGCCGTCAGCCGGGTTGCCATGGCGGCCCTGCCCGAACCCGTCATGCAAGGCAGCGCCGACACGGCTGCGCCTTTGATGCCGCCCAACGGTCGCCCCTACCAACCCGTGGTCACGCTCAACGGCTGGACCACGCCCTGGCGCATGAATGCGGGCGTCAAGGAGTTCCACCTCGTGGCCGAGCCCGTGGTGCGCGAGGTGGCGCCCGGATTTTTCGTCAATATGTGGGGCTACAACGGCCAGTCGCCGGGCCCCACGATCGAAGTGGTGGAAGGCGACAAGGTGCGCATCTTCGTCACCAACCGCCTGCCCGAGAGCACCACCATCCACTGGCATGGCCAGCGTCTGCCCAATGGCATGGACGGTGTGGGCGGTCTGAACCAGCCCCACATCCCGCCGGGCAAGACCTTCGTCTATGAGTTCGAGGCGCGCCGCCCCGGCACCTTCATGTACCACCCGCATTCGGACGAGATGGTGCAGATGGCCATGGGCATGATGGGCTTGTGGATCACCCACCCCAAGATAGCCCACCCGCTGATCGACAAGGTGCAGCGCGACTATGCCTTCCTGCTCAGCGCCTATGCAGTCGAGCCCGGCACCATGACACCGCGCATCAACGAGATGACGGATTTCAATATCTGGACCTTCAACAGCCGCGCCTTCCCCGCCATCAGCCCACTGGTGGCTCGTCAGGGCGACAAGGTGCGCATCCGCGTGGGCAATCTGACCATGACCAACCACCCCATCCATATCCACGGCCATGAGTTCGAGGTTACAGGCACCGATGGCGGCCCTGTGCCAAAGTCCGCCCGCTGGCCCGAGGTGACGACGGATGTGGCCGTGGGTCAGATGCGCCAGGTCGAATTCATTGCCGACGAACCCGGCGACTGGGCTTTCCACTGCCACAAGAGCCACCACACCATGGGCGCCATGGGTCACGACGTGCCCACCATGATCGGCGTGGACCACCGCGGCCTGGTGGGCAAGATCCAGAAGATCGTGCCCGACTACATGCTGATGGGCGAGCGCGGCATGGGCGATATGGGCGCCATGGAAATGCCTTTGCCCGACAACACCTTCCCCATGATGACCGGCCAGGGCCCTTACGGCCCCATCGAAATGGGCGGGATGTTCACCAGCTTCAAGGTACGCAAAAACCTGGGTGCCAACGACTACAAGGACCCCGGCTGGTACCAGCAGCCCAAAGGGACCCGTGCCTATGAATGGCAGGGCGCACCTTTCGATGCCAAGGCCCCCCGCCAGAGCACGCCCGGCACCGCTCCCGGAGCCGCCACCGTACGCAAACCCGAAACCGGCCCCGCCACGGGTGCACACACCCAGCACTGATGCCAGGAGACTCCCATGAAGACTATTCATTTCATAGCTGCCTGCACTTTGGCAGCAAGCGCTGGCGCTAGTTTTGCGCATGGAAACAGCACCCATGCCAGCGGTCCCGTGCTCAAGGAGCAAAAGCCCTGGGGCATTGCCGCCGAGGCCAGGGAGGCCCGGCGCACCATCACCATCGAGATGACGGACGACATGCGCTTCAGCCCCAGTCATTTCAGCGTGAAAAAGGGCGAAACCCTGCGCCTGCGCGTGGTCAACAAAGGCCTTCTCATGCACGAGATGGTGCTGGGCACCCGGGCATCGCTCGATGAGCACGCGCAGATGATGCTCAAGTACCCCGGCATGGAACATGCCGAACCCTATATGGCCCATGTGGCCACAGGCCAGACCGAAGACATGGTGTGGAGCTTCAACCGCGCAGGCGAATTCGACTTCGCCTGCCTGATCGCCGGCCATTACCAGGCCGGCATGACGGGGCGTTTCACCGTCACCGAATAACGCAAGAAAGGAATTCCCGATGACAAGCACCAACCGCCGCCACGTCCTGCATCTGCTGGCCGCCGCTGCCGGCATGGCTGCGCTGCCAGCAATGGCAGCCACTCCTGCCAAGATTGCCATGGAGGTCTGGAAAGACCCGAACTGCGGCTGCTGCAAGGACTGGATTGCCCTGATGGAGCAGGCTGGCTTCGCCGTCAAGGTGCACGACGTGGGCAACAGCGCCTTACGCGCCAAACTGGGCCTGCCTACCCGCCTGGGTTCCTGTCATACAGCCCTGGTAGGCGGTTATCTGGTCGAAGGCCATGTGCCTGCCGCCGATGTGCACAAGCTGCTGAAGCAAAAACCCAAGGCGCTGGGCATCGCCGTACCGGGCATGCCCATTGGCAGTCCCGGCATGGACGGCCCCGAGTACGGTGGCCGCAAAGACCCCTACGACGTGCTGCTGGTCACCCAAAGCCTGATGCGCAGCGATGTCAGCACCTCGGTCTTCACCAGCTATCGCGGCTGACCCCCCTCAATTCAGGAGAACATGATGAGAAACCTCTTTCACACCACTTTGGCAGCCCTGAGCCTGGGCTTTGCGCTGACCACTCCCGCTTTGGCGCAGGATCACTCGGCACACGCCGGTCACGGCGCAGCAGCAGGCACTTCTGCAACCGCACCTGCAGCTCAGGCCGATGCATTGACCGCCGGTGAAATCACCCGCGTGGACAAGCGCACAGGCAAGCTGACGATTCGCCACGAAGAAATCAAGAACCTGGACATGCCTCCCATGACCATGGTGTTTGCGCTGGCGGACGCCAGCCAGTCCAACGATTTCAAAGCCGGTGACAAGGTGCTGTTTCGCGCCGAGGACAAGGATGGCTCGCTGATCATCACCCGCATCCAGCCAGCGTCCTGATGCAGTCCCGCCGTTAAAGCGATGACGATGCCATGCAAGCATGGCATCGTCATCCCGTCACAACCCCGTGGATGTCACTCCCGCATGGCCTGCCACGCGCTCCAGTACATCCCCGGGCACATCACGACCGCTGTGCACCAGCAGATCAAAGGCATTGCGACCCTGGGCATCTCTGCGCCGAAGATCGACCCCGGCCGACCAGAACCAGCGCACAGCCTCCCACGCGCCATGGTCCACGGCCATCAGATACGGGGTTCGGCCCTTGTCATCCCCGGTCCTGTCGAGGTCGCTCCCCGCTTGCAGCAGCACTTGCAGCATCTCTGTGCGCCCGTTGAAGGCCGCCCAGGCGGTGGCGGTCATGCCCGTTGCCAGACTCACCTGATCCAGCGGACTGCCTTGCTCCACCAGCCATTGGGCCGCGGCATCGTTGCCGCAATTGAGGGCCGTGATCAGCGCATTGAGACCTGTGCTCTTTTGCACATAGGCTATATCGTCACCGTCCCTCAGGCGCAACTCCAGCGCAGCAATATCGCCTTTTTCAGCGGCCTTGAGCAGTTTCATACTCATTTCAGTACATCCATTTCCTGATCCGCGCCCGCCCAAAGCGCTTTTCCAGCAGCACTTCGGCCTGCTCATCGCCATCATCCCGCCCCTGGGCCACGGCGTGACTGCGGCATAGCGACATCAAGGCCAGCGCGTCCAGATAGTCGCCCACATCGTCGAACATACGGGTCAGCAAGGGGCTGCTGTCATGGTCCAGATACCAGACAGAGCCATCGCGGCGGTCAAAGCACCAGAGATTGCCATTGCCCAGGTAGTCCCCGAACACCACCAGCTCACTCAACTGCGCCTTCAAGGCCAGCGCCTGTTCCGGCGCACTCATCTCCACAATATCGGCGATGCCCGGAAACACGACTTGCACCGAACCAATGGCATCCATGTCTGCATCCGGCGCCACCAGATCAAAGCACGGACTCAGCAAGCGCTCGGCCCAGTCCAGCACACCGAGCTGCAAAAGATAGTCACGCAAGGACTCGGGCAGATTGCAACCCAGGCGCCATTCGCACAGGCGCAGCTCGGCCCGGCTGAATGGCCTGGCTTGGGCGGGCTCTTCATCCATCCAGGCATGAGCCTGCAGGCCTTGATACCAGTGGGCCAGCCGCTGATCGAGCGAAGCATCGGCGGGCTGCCAATACGGCTCGGGCAGGTCGGCCTCATCCCACACATCATGGTTTTCTACAAAGCGCTGGCTGCGCCCGAACTCGGCCTGCAAAAAACGAGACCATGCCACCGCGTCCGAGGGTGAAGGGCAGTGCATCTGAGCGAGCACCGCCACCGGCATCCAGGGCTTATGGCCCATGCGCGGCGCCTCATTCGCATCACGCACCACAAAGCGCAAGGCAGGCTGTTTCAGCAGATCTGCTGCCGGGGACTGATGTGGCGCATCAAGCTGGGCAGCGGCATCGGCAGGCAGATCCACCCAGTCGCTCAGCGCGAGTTCGGGCAATGCCTGCACCAGCGCAGGCAGGTCTTTGAAGATTTTCATGCAGGCATTCCGTGCATTGTGTGTTTTAGGTGCATGGGGTGCGTAGGGCTTAGACTGCGCGTCCTATGTTGACGCTAGAGCAGTTTCACTCCGGGCTGGCCAATGGTTCACTGGCCCGCGCACACCATATCAGGCTCTGCGATGGGCTGACCGAGTTCCCCGCCGCGCTGTATCAGCTGGCCGAGACGCTGGAGATCCTCGATCTGTCGGGTAACCGGCTCAGTACCCTGCCCGATGATCTGACGCGCTTTGCGCGGCTGCGCATTCTGTTTGCCTCGAACAATCCGTTCAGCGAACTGCCCCGCGTGCTGGGCCGCATGCCGCAACTTGAAATGGTGGGCTTCAAGGCCTGCCGCATCGCGCATGTGCCAGAGGAGAGCCTGCCGCCGCGATTGCGCTGGCTGATTCTCACGGACAACCGCGTGCAGCGGCTGCCCGAATCCATGGGCCGATGCACGCGCCTGCAAAAACTCATGCTGTCGTGCAACCAGCTGAGTCAGTTGCCCCAGAGCCTGGAGCATTGCCAAGCGCTGGAGTTGCTGCGCATTGCAAGCAACCGTTTCGAAGATGCTCCCGAAGTCATCTTCCGGCTGCCTCGCCTGGCATGGCTGGCGTTGGCAGGTAACCCAATGACTCAAAAACAGGAGCTGGATACGATTTCAGGGCATGGGATTGAGCCCATTTTCTATCAAAATCTGCAAATCGCCGGCAAGCTGGGCGAAGGCGCCAGCGGCCATATCTACCGCGCCAGCCTCAACGGGCAGGATCTGGCACTCAAGGTTTTCAAGGCCGCCCAGACCAGCGACGGCACGCCGCAATCCGAACTGGCGGCAGGCATTGCGGCAGGACAGCACCCTCATCTGCTGACGCCGCTGGCGCAGGTTCTGGGCGCTCCTGACGGACAAATGGCCACGGCCCTGCCCCTGCTGGATTCAGCCATGCAGCCGCTGGCCGGGCCGCCCAGCTTCGACAGCTGCACACGAGATGTCTATGACCCCGAACTTCGCCTGCAAGCCGACCAGGCCCAGCAGCTGCTGCAAGGCATACGTTCTGCCATCACCCATCTGCACGGCCGTGGTCTGCTCCATGGAGATCTGTATGCCCACAATATCCTGTGCAATCTGCAGACCGGGCAGGCCGTGCTCAGCGACTTTGGCGCCGCCGCGCTTTTGCAAGGCCTGCCCGAAACGCAGCAAGCGCAGCTGCAGCAGATCGAGCTGCGTGCGCTGCGCCACCTGGAAAACGAGGTTCAGGCTCTTGTCGGCTGAGTCTTATTGCAAGAATGCGGGCTTGGCATAACCCGCAAACTTGCTGTCCACCACGCCCTTGAACTCGGCGGACTTGTAAGCTGCAGCCAGATCCTTGGCCCATTGCGCATCCTTGTCCTTGGTCTTGACGGCCACGATGTTCAGATAATGCTCGGGCGTTTTTTCCAGCAGCACCGAGTCCGACAGCTTCAGGCCCGAGGAAATCGCAAAGTTGCCGTTGATGATGGCGTACTGTGCATCATCAAGCGCGCGCGGCAGATGAGCCGCATCCAGGGGCACGAGCTTGATCTTCTTGGGATTGGAGGCCAGATCCAGCTCGGACACGCGCAGCGGGTTCACGCCTTCCTTGAGCCTGACCAGCCCCGCCTGCTGCAGCAGCAGAATGCCCCGAGCCAGATTGCTGGCGTCGTTGGGCAGGGCAATGCGATCCCCCTCCTTCAGGTCGGCCAGACTTTTGCGCTGCTTGCTGTAGACGCCCATTGGGGCAATCGGCCCCTGTACCAGGGCCGTCAGATCGAGCTTGCGGTCGCCCTTGAACTGGTTGAAATAGACCTCATGCTGGAAGAAGTTGGCATCGAGCGAGCCATCGGCCAGGGCCAGATTGGGCTGCACATAGTCGTTGAACTCCACCAGACGCACCTTGTAGCCCTTTTTCTGCAGGATGGGGACGATGCCGTATTGCAGCTGATCAATGTTGGAGCCTGCCGTGCCGCCAATCACCAATTGCTTTTTGCCCGCGTCCTGGGCCGCCGCCGGCAAGACGCCCATGACCAGTGCAGCGCCTGCCAGCAAAGTGGTGGCCAGAAGACTGCGGCGGCGCCGTGCCACGGAAAAAAGATGGGTCATGCTTGCTCCTCGTTGATGTACTGTGTTTTGATATCAAAGGTCTGACTCTGCATCCATGCAGAGGCCTTTGCAGTATCCAGACAGGGAGAGCAAATTCCAACCAATAAAAACCCATGCTCTTATTTGCTTTTCATCTAAAACCAGCAAATCCACGGGCATGAAAAAAGGGCCGCATCGCGGCCCTTGGCGTCTTCAGTCCAACCCCATCACTTCAGGAAAGCAGGCTTGGAGTAGCCGAGGAACTGGCTGTCCACCACGGCCTTGAACTCTGGCGAGCGGTAGGCAGCGGACAGATCCTTGGCCCACTGGCTGCTTTCGTTGCCGGTCTTCACGGCCACCACGTTCAGGTACAGATCGGGAGTCTTTTCCAGCACCACGGCCTCGCTCAGCTTCAGACCCGAAGAGACGGCAAAGTTGCCATTGACCACCACATAGTCGGCGTCTTCCAGCACACGCGGCAACTGGGCTGCCTCCAGCGCCACAAACTTGAGCTTGTGGGGATTGGCGGCCAGATCCAGCTCGGAGATACGGGCCGGGTTCACCCCTTCCTTGACCTTGACGAGGCCTGCCTGCTGCAACACCAGCAATGCACGCGCCAGGTTGCTGGGGTCATTGGGCAGAGCCACCTTGGCGCCACTCTTGATATCGGCCAGAGACTTGTGCTTTTTGCTGTACACACCCATGGGTGCCACCGGGCCCTGGGCAATCGCAGTCAGCGCCAGCTTGCGATCCGTGGTGAACTGATCGAAATAGGCACGGTGCTGGAAGAAATTGGCATCCAGCGAACCGTCGGACAGCGCCAGATTGGGCTGCACATAGTCGTTGAACTCGATCAGCTTGATCTGGTAGCCCTTTTTCTGCAACTGGGGCACTATGCCTTTTTGCAGCAGGTCGTAATTGGAGCCGGCGGTGGCGCCAATCAGCAGGTTCTTCTTGGCCGGGTCCTGCGCCAGAGCAGGTACACCGGCAGTCGCCAGCAATGCTACTGCGACAGTGGCCAGAACGGCACGGCGGCTGGCGGCAAAAGAAAAATGGGCGGGCATGGATCTCTCCTGGAATTGGATGCACGTGGGCAGCACGGCTCTCATTTGTTTACCGAGCTGCAACAATGTGAGCAAGTATGACCCCTACACGTGCAAACCCTAAAGAATAAAAAACCATCTGTTTATCCATAAAAATATATAAGAAATACAAGGAGTACTGGCATGAGCGCTTTTTCAACCATTGAGGATCTGCTCGCGCACGAAGGCCATATCGGCCGTGTGCAGGGCATTTCCGTGGGCCATTTCAGCGACTCGCGTCGCCCCACGGGCTGCACCGTCGTGCTGTGCCCCCAGGGTGCCGTGGGCGGTGTCGATGTGCGCGGCGCAGCCCCTGGCACGCGCGAGACCGATTTGCTGCACCCCAGCAATCTGGTGCAGGAGGTCCACGGCATCATGCTGGCCGGCGGCAGTGCCTGGGGGCTGGACGCAGCCACAGGGGCCGTGCGCTGGCTGGAAGAGCAAGGTGCCGGCCTGAATATCGGCGTGGGCCGGATTCCGCTGGTGCCGGCAGCCGTGTTGTTTGACGTGATGATGGGCGATATGCGCATACGCCCCGATGCTGCGGCCGGCTATGCCGCCTGCCGGAATGCGGGGCCGGACTCCGGCACCGGGCGACCCGCCGAAGGCAGCGTAGGCGCTGGCGCTGGCGCCGTGGTGGGCAAGGTCTTCGGCCACGAGCGCGCCATGAAGGGCGGCATAGGCACGGCCAGCTTTACCGTCGATGGCGTCACCGTAGGAGCCATCATTGCCTGCAATGCGCTGGGCGATGTATTCAACCCCTTCAACGGTGAGTTGCTGGCCGGGGCACGCACGGCAGACGGCCTGCAATTGTGCGGCACCCGCGATGCCTTGCTGGCGGGCGAAGAGCCCAGGCCGATTCTGGCCGGCAGCAACACCACGATAGGCGTCGTAGCGACCGACGCCGCTATCACCAAAGCCCAGGCCCACCGCCTGGCCGTGGTAGCCCATGATGGCCTGGCACGTGCCATCAACCCCGTGCACACCATGAGCGATGGCGACAGCCTGTTTGCCCTGGGCACGGGCCGCAGCGGAAAATCGCCGGGAATGATGACGCTGAGCACCTTGGCGGCCGAAGCCGTGGCCATAGCCACCGCACGCGCCGTCTTGCTGGCTCAATCGGTACAGATCGAAGGCCAGACGACACTACCCAGCCACCGGGATTTACGCGCAAGAAGCTAGGCCATCGCCTCAAGTCGCCGCAACTGCCCCTGTGTCAACAATTTATCGCGCATGCGGCGCGTCATGGACTGGGTGCTTCCGTCTTCGGCGGTAAACAGAAACAGGCTTTGCTGCGGGCTGACCCAGGTGAGCTTGGTGCGCAGCTGCTGGCGCTCGTTGCACAGCTCCACCCAGGTGCCCAAAGGCCATTCGGCAACATCAGCAGGCTTGCTCTGCCCCATGGATGCATGCGTCGGCATGGGAGCAGAAACAACTGCTTCAGTCTCGTCCAATGGAGCACTGACTATCTTTTGCGGCGCTGTGGTCTTGAAGACAGGTCCTGAGGAATGGGTTACAGCCTGAACCTGCGCCTCTCGCATCACGGCCACTGATGGCGGATCCTCGACTCTGTCGGTCAGTACCGGCAAGGTGATATCCAGTCCTGCGCGCACGGTTTCTGAGGCGCCATCCAGCCCCGCCAGCACGCTGGGCAGTTCACCAAGTACATCCACCCTGGCAAATTCGTCGGAGCCGGACTGGCCCGCAGCCTCGGCCGCATCCAATACCCGCTGCTGAAGGCTTCCCAGCCGGGCCGCCAGTGCGGCGATTTCGACATCCGTGCGGCCCACGCTGCGCAAGCCTCGCGCCAGGCGGCGCTGCAACTTGGGCGCCATGGCCACCAGCCGCGTCACATCCTGAGCGGCCTGCGGCGACACGCTCCACAGCAGGCTGGGCACCAGCGCCAGATAGCCACCCGGGTCGCGCTCCTGCCCTGGTTCGGCCCGCTGCTGTGCCTGGGCAATCACACCGGCCCACGGGCCGGTCACAAAATCCAGAATATCTTCAGGCACACCCTTGGCACTGGGCAAGCTGCGAATCATCTGCGCCAGTTGCAGGGCATCGGGCTTGGTCTGCTCGATGGCGCTCACAACTTGACGATCGACCAGCCCCAGCGCCGAGTTCATCAGCCCTTGCCGCGTGGAATGCTCGACTTCGGTATGCTGGCTCAGCGCCGCAATGCGGCTCATACGACCTTCCGGCGGCCACTGCTCGCGCACAAATTGCAGCACTCGGGCAAATACATTGGCATTTGCCTGCCCTGCACTAGCCAACTGGTTCGCCGCAGCCTCTGCCACGGTGATGAAGTGGGCAAATCCCAGAGCAGATTCGCTGGCAAACCAGAGACTGCGAGCCGTCAGCTCGTCCAGCAACTGCCGTGCCGGGTGCAAGCGATCTTCAAAGAAAACACCGTCTTGCGCCACCAACTGGCTCAACATGGGTTCAAGCCGCAACAAGACCCGCTGCACCGGCGGCAGCAGGCGGCCGTCGCTGGTCATATGGCTCATCATTCGCTGCAGCGTGCGTATCTGAATCAGAGCACTGGGCGCCTGACTGGGCTGTGGTGCGCGCAATCCCCCCAGAGCACTGGGTACCCAGGGTTGTTGCGAAGTCTGCAGCGCATTGGCCGAATACGAAGTCCAGCCTGGCTCCAGCCCCGAATCTTGCACAGGCGCGATAGAGGCCGGCTCGGTCGCCGGCCAACCCGCCAGCATGGAGTCCGTCAGCGACTGGGGCACGGTGCAGCGCGAATCATCAATCCAGCGCAGATCTGAGGCCAACTCCTGCAACAGCCGCAAGGTCAACAGGCATTGAGGCCGGGTGTCACCGTCCGCGCCATAGCGAGCAGGCTGCACGCCATGCTGGCGCAGCAAATTGGCAGCACGGGAATATTCAGAAGCCAGAATCGAGCCCAGCTGCTGCGACATGAATTCATGCCAGCAATCGGCCACTTCCGTGGCGGGCTGAACAGCCGTCAACGACTGGCTCAAAGCGCGTACATAGTTCTCCAGCCGCAGCGGATTGCACTCTGGCCGAGCGGATTCAAGCCCCTGAGCGCCGCTCATCAACGCATCCAGATCGGCCAGCGCCAGCTCGACCTGGGGCTCGACCATCTGCACCAGCTTGTGCTCGGCCTTGAGCTGGCGGCTGGCCGACTCGGCCATGGCCGCCAATGGCAAAAGCCGGCCAGTGACAGTATCCAGCGTCTGTGCAGAAAAGGAAAAAGGTTGGCGCGCTGACAGTACCAGCGCCTCCAGCAAATTCTGCGGGAAGCTGCTGATCACCGAGGCCCGGTGCTGCTGCAGGTTATGCAGCGCAGCGCCGAGCACATCGCGCCTTACAGAGTGGGAACCCGTCGAAAGCGATTGCTCCAACGCATATTCGGTGCGCTGCAACAATCGCAGCGCGAATGCATCAGCGCCACGCACCACCTGGACAAGGCAGGTGCGCAGCACGGAAACGGATGCATGTGCGAGGCTCATAGCCCCTAAGAATACCCGCTCCAGCCGATGCTGGAGACATTTTGATGCTTACTTCAACGCCTTGTAACGCATGCGCTTGGGCGCAGCACCTTCCTCACCCAGTCGTTTCTTCTTATCGGCTTCGTACTCCTGGTAGTTGCCGTCAAAGAATACCCACTGGGAATCGCCTTCGGCGGCCAGGATATGCGTGGCAATACGGTCCAGGAACCAGCGGTCATGCGAGATGACCATCACGGTACCGGCATATTCCAGCAGCGCGTCTTCCAGCGCACGCAGGGTTTCCACGTCCAAGTCATTGGAGGGCTCGTCCAGCAGCAGCACGTTGCCGCCTTGAATCAGCGTCTTGGCCAGGTGCAGGCGACCGCGCTCGCCACCGGAGAGGTTGCCGACCTTCTTTTGCTGGTCTTGGCCGTTGAAGTTGAAGCGGCCCGCGTAAGCGCGCGACGCCATGGTGAACTTGCCCACGGTGATCATGTCCAAACCGCCGGAGATGTCTTCCCACACGGTCTTTTCGTTGGCCAGTTCATCACGGTGCTGGTCCACAAAGGCCATCTTCACGGTCTGGCCGATATCCACCGTACCTGAATCAGGCTGCTCCTTACCCGCTATCAGCTTGAACAGAGTCGACTTACCGGCACCATTCGGTCCGATGATGCCGACGATGGCACCAGCGGGAATGTTCATCGAAAGGTTGTCGATCAGCATGCGGTCGCCAAAGGACTTGGAGACATTGGTGAACTCGATGACCTTGGAGCCCAGACGCTCGGCCACAGGAATGAAAATTTCCTGTGTTTCATTGCGCTGCTGGTATTCGTAATCGCTCAGTTCTTCGAAGCGCGCAATACGGGCCTTGGACTTGGCCTGACGACCCTTGGCATTCTGGCGCACCCACTCCAGTTCCTTCTTCAGGGCCTTGGCACGTGCTTCTTCGCCCTTTTGCTCGGCTTCCAGGCGGTTACCCTTCTGGATCAGCCAGTCGGAGTAGTTGCCCTTGTAGGGAATGCCGTGTCCACGGTCCAGTTCCAGAATCCATTCGGCCGCGTTGTCGAGGAAGTAGCGGTCGTGGGTAATGGCCACCACGGTGCCGCTGAAGCGGTGCAGGAACTGCTCCAGCCAGTCCACGGACTCGGCGTCCAAGTGGTTGGTCGGCTCGTCCAGCAGCAGCATGTCTGGCTTGGACAGCAGCAGCTTGCACAGGGCAACGCGGCGCTTTTCGCCACCGGAGAGCTGACCCACGATAGCGTCCCATGCCGGCAGGCGCAGTGCATCCGCAGCGATTTCCAGCTGATGCTCGGAGTCCGTTCCCGCAGCAGCGATGATGGCTTCCAGCTCACCTTGCTCGGCAGCCAGGGCATCAAAGTCCGCATCTTCTTCTGCGTAAGCTGCGTACACCTCTTCCAGACGGGCCTTGGCATTGTTCACCTCGGCCATGGCTTCTTCCACGGCCTGGCGCACGGTGTGCTCGGGATTGAGCTGAGGCTCCTGGGGCAGGTAGCCGATGGACAGGCCCTGCATGGGGATGGCTTCGCCTTCATACTCCTTGTCCACACCGGCCATGATCTTCAACAGCGAAGACTTGCCCGAGCCGTTCAGACCCAGCACGCCGATCTTGGCGCCGGGGAAGAAACTCAGGGAAATGCCTTTCAAGATCTGGCGCTTGGGCGGCACCGTCTTGGTCAGCTGATTCATCGAAAAAACGTATTGAGCCATGTCCGAATTGCTTTGAGTTACTTGGATTTATGCAAAAAAGTGTGCCGCTTTACACGGCAATCAAACCATGATTATCGGTGCATGCGACAATACCCCTCGCAACAGGCGTCCAGTTGCCTGCTGCAGCAGCACTTCAGCTGGGGACAAAGGAAGCGTTTCCAAGCTCCCAACAC
>Ga0209370_1001005_pt1 | contig 28414 bp, 27 predicted proteins | sample AgamicAtPrz_FD_187164 | JGI IMG/M metagenome (GOLD analysis project Ga0209370, IMG submission 187164) | Agave microbial communities from Guanajuato, Mexico - At.P.rz (SPAdes) (version 2) | ecosystem: Host-associated > Plants > Phyllosphere > Phylloplane/Leaf | place: Guanajuato, Mexico... | reverse complement strand
TGAACGTGTTCATCCATGTCAGCCTGGAAAAGCAGGTGGAGCAGTCGCTGCACCGCTTCGAAGAAGAGATCGCCGAGCGCCCGGAGGTGATGGAGTGCTACCTGATGACCGGGGACCCGGATTACCTGCTGCGGGTACTGCTGCCAAGCATCCAGGCACTGGAGCGCTTTCTCGATTACCTGACCCGCTTGCCCGGGGTGGCGAACATTCGCTCCAGCTTTGCCTTGAAGCAGGTGCGTTACAAGACCGCGTTGCCGCTGCCGGCCAATGGCATGACGTTGCGCGAGCAATGATCCGGGCGCGGTGCCTGGGGTGCTTGATATTTTAAACACCCCCGGCCTATGTTGTGTGCGTCGCCATTCCCGGCATGCGAACACAACAAGAAGGACAGCGTCATGACGACCGAAGGCCCGCACAACCAGGCAGTGCTCCTGGAGGGCATCGATGAAATCGAGTGCGTCACCCCCGACCTCAATGGCGTGCCCCGCGGCAAGGTGATGACCGCCGAGGGCTTCCTCGAGGGGCGTCGCTTGCAGATGGCCCGTGGCGTGCTGTTGCAGTGCATCATGGGCGGTTACCCGGCGGCAAAATACTATGGCAGCGACGATGGCGACCTCGCCCTGGTGGCCGAAGCCTCGCAGATCCACCGCCTGCCCTGGAGCGACGAACCTCGGGCATTGGCGATCTGCGATGCGGTGGAGCTCGATGGCACTCCTTCGGGGTTGTCCAGCCGTGGCCAGCTCAAGGCGGTGATCGCCCGGTACGCCGAGCGCGGGTTGGCACCGGTGGTGGCGACTGAGCTGGAGTTCTTCGTGTTCGCCGCCAACAGTGACCCGACCCAGCCGTTCCAGCCGCCGCTGGGCAAGGACGGGCGCCGGGAAATGGGCCACTCGGCCTTCAGTGTCAGCTCCAACAACGGTCTGCGCCCGTTCTTCAACGAGGTGTACCGCTGCATGGCGGCGCTGGGCCTGCCACGCGACACCTTCATGCACGAGATGGGCGTCAGCCAGTTCGAGATCAACCTGTTGCACGGCGATCCTTTGCTGCTGGCCGACCAGACCTTCCTGTTCAAGCACCTGCTCAAGGAGGTCGCGCTCAAGCATGGCCTGACCGTGGTGTGCATGGCCAAGCCACTGGCGCACACGCCCGGCAGTTCGATGCACATTCACCAGAGCCTGGTGGAGGTCGGCAGTGAGCGCAACGTGTTCAGCGACGAGCAGGGCAGGGCGACCGACACCTTCCACCATTTCATCGGTGGCCTGCAGGCCTGCCTGGCCGACTTCACCGTGCTGTTCGCGCCGAACGTCAATTCCTACCAGCGTCTGTGCCACCCTTATGCGTCACCGAACAACGCCTGCTGGTCCGAGGACAACCGTGCTGCAGGCCTGCGTATCCCGGCCAGCTCGCCTGTGGCGCGGCGGGTGGAGAACCGCCTGCCGGGCGCCGATGCCAATCCCTACCTGGCCATTGCCGCAAGCCTTGCCGCCGGCCTGCACGGTATCGAACGGCAGATCGCGCCGACGCCGGCCATTCAGGGCGAGTTCGAGGTGCCGGAACACCTGAGCCTGCCTTGCACCCTGCATGCCGCGCTTGAGCGGCTCAAGCGCAGCGCCCTGGCGCGGGAACTGTTCGGCAAGGAGTTCATCGAAGGCTACATCGCCACCAAGACCCTGGAGCTGAGCGATTTCTTCGATGAAATCACCCCCTGGGAGCGCCGTGTGCTGGCCGCGCAGGCCTGAGCGCGACACGACCGCTACTGGATGCGCCCCCACGGCGCTTTTTGCGGCCTGGGGGCCTGTGCCAAGATGGATTTGCTTTTATGCTTGCCTGCAACCCAACGCCACCTGGTCAAGGAGCTTGACGGGACGTATGCGAAATATTTGGAAGCCGTTTCAGTCGCTGTACTTCGCTGCCTTGATGATGCTGATCGGCTCGGGCCTGCTGAGTACCTACCTGGCCTTGCGCCTGGCCGCCGATCATGTCGACAGCCTGTGGATCGGTGCGTTGATGGCAGCCAACTACTTCGGCCTGGCGGTGGGGGGCAAGGTAGGGCACCGGCTGATCGGCCGGGTCGGACATATCCGTGCCTATGCCACTTGTGCCGGCATTGTCGGCGCAGCAGTGCTCGGGCATGGGCTGACCAACTGGCTGCCGGCCTGGGTCGGGCTGCGCATGATCGTCGGCCTGGGGATGATGTGCCAGTACATGGTCATCGAGAGCTGGCTCAATGAACAAGCCGACGCCAAGCACCGTGGCGCGGTGTTCAGCGGCTACATGATCGCCTCCTACCTGGGACTGGTGCTCGGCCAGTTGATCCTGGTGGTACACCCACAGCTGGGGCCGGAGCTGCTGATGCTGGTGGCGATGTGTTTTGCCTTGTGCCTGGTGCCGGTGGCCATGACCCGGCGCATTCACCCCGCGCCGTTGCGTCCGGCGCCGATGGAGCCGAAGTTCTTCATCAAGCGCGTGCCGCAATCGCTGTCCACGGTGCTCGGTTCCGGCCTGATCGTCGGCTCTTTCTATGGCCTGGCGCCGCTGTATGCGTCCAGCCAGGGGCTGAGCACCGAGCAGATCGGCCTGTTCATGGGCTGCTGCATCTTTGCCGGGCTGCTGGTGCAGTGGCCGCTGGGCTGGCTCTCCGACCGCTACGACCGCGCCGTGCTGATCCGCAGCGTGGCCATCGGCCTGGCCCTGGCTGCCGCGCCGCTGGCGATCCTGCCGGGTGTTCCGCTCGAGCTGCTGTTCGCCATGGGCTTTGTCATATCGCTGTTGCAGTTCTGCCTGTATCCCTTGGCGGTGGCGTTCTCCAATGACCACGTGGAGAGTGAGCGACGGGTCTCGCTGACCGCCATGCTGCTGGTCACCTATGGTGTGGGCGCCTGTATCGGGCCGTTGGCGGCCGGGGTGCTGATGAAGCTGCTGGGGGCGCAGATGCTCTACGCCTTTTTTGTGTTCTTCGCGTTGGTGCTGGTGTGGCGCATTCGGCCCAAGGCGGTCACTGGGTTGCATCAGGTCCAGGATGCGCCACTCGGGCACGTGGCGATGCCGGCGGCGGGCTCGCCCTTGTCGGCGGCGCTCGACCCTCGGGTGGATGAGCAGACGGTGCAGGATGTGATGCAGGCGCCGGTGGCGGCGGAAGATACCGAAGAGGATGAGAAGGGGGTCGTGGCGCCTAAGGTCGAAGGGACTTTGTAGGAGCGGCTTCAGCCGCGATCACCCGCGCAGCGGGTGCCGGTACCGGGTTGCCTGTATCGCGGCTGAAGCCGCTCCTACAGAGGTTTGGGTTATCTTCCGCACCAATGAAAACGCCACCCGATGGGTGGCGTTTTTCATGGGCTGGCAAGGATCAATAGTCGTCCTTGTCGAACCGCCGCGCTTCACGCTGCAACTGGTAGACGAAGCTCTCGATCTTGCGCTGGGCCTGACCGTTGAGGTTGTGGAAGCGCACCCCGGCGAAGGTGGTGTTGATGCGCTCTTCGAAATGCAGGTGGCGCAGTTCGACCAGGGTGTCGGTCAATCCCAGTGGGTTGCCGGCCTTGAAGCGCTCGTAGACCTGGCCCAGTTGCAGGCGGTCCTCGACGTTGCCGTCGAAGCGCAGTTTGCAGCCGGTGGCCGAGATATCCAGCAGTTTGCCGCGCAGCGCGCCATTGCCCTTGAGGTGGGTGCCGTCGAGCGTCACGTCGACCAGTTGCGACAGCTTCAGCGCGGCGCGGAAGGCATTGCGGCGCTGGTGATAGGTCACTTCATCGGGCAGCGGGCCACGGTAGCAGCGGTGGCCGTCGATCTCGGTGATGGTCAGCGGTACGCTGCTTTCCCAGGCGATGCGCACGCCGTCGTGGAAGCCTTCGATGCGGAAGGGTTCGCCGCTCTCGATGTACTTCTCGCCGTCGCGAGGGATCATTTCATCCAGTGCCAGGACACCGCTTTCCCGGTCGACATGCACCACATAGCTCTGGAATCGCTGGCTGCGCTCATGGAAGCTGATGATCAGCGGGTCGTGGCTATCCAGCAGCTGGCGCAAGTTGGCCGCGATCTCCAAAGGGGTGGTCAGCACCTTTGGGGGCTGGGGAGCATCGGATTCATTGAACACGGGTTATCAATCTCCAGGCAAAACGGCACACGCAAGTTACGGCATTTTGCCAGTATGTTCCGTGCCTTGATATAACTAAGATAGAACTAATCACACTTGGCTGATTGCGCGGGGCTTGGCCATTGGCGAGGTACCGCCACGGCTGTCGTAGAGCGACGGAGAATCGCCACCCTGAAGGATTCTGATCTGGTTGGCCGTGGTCTGCTGCTGGACCTGGATGATCCGGCCGTTGGTCTCGTTGACCTGCTGGCAGGCGTCCATGAGCTCGCCCAGGGCATCGAGCCGGCTCATGATCGCCTCGCCGTTGCTCGACTGCGCGGCCAGCGCCTGTGCGCCGGCGCGGTCGGCGCTCAGGCCAAGCTCCAACAGCAGCTGGCTGCGGCGCTTGCCCTGCTGCTCGAGCAAGATGATCAACGACTGTTTGCGGGCCAGGATGTGCTCCAGGGCCAGCATGTCCCGGCCGTGCAGGGCTATCGCTTCGTTTTGCAGGAGTTCGAGCAGTTCCTGCGTTGGCGCGATGTCGTTTTCGATCAGTTGCAGCAAGGTGATGTCGTGCATGGCTAACTCTTGGCGGTTGCGTCCTTGAAGTCAGCGCGCCTGAAGGTCAGCGCTGGGCTTCGAAATCAAGCAGTTTGCTGGCGACACGGTCGGCATCGACCTTGTAGCTGCCATCTGCGATCGCTTGCTTCAACTCGGCCACGCGGGCGCTGTTGACGGTTGGCTGGTCGCGCAGCTTGTCGCTGATCTTCTGCAATTGCTGGGCCTCTGGGCTCAGGTGTACGGCTTCTCCGCTGGCATTGGCCTGCTTTGGCGCTTCACTGGCTGCGCCGGCTTTGTCGGCGGTGCCCGGTGCGGCATTGCCGCGAACGCCGCCCGTGACGGACGGAGAATTGTTTAGACGACTGAAGTCGATGACCATGTTCAAAACCCCTGGGAATTAGGACGCATGCCTTGTTTTCGGCCTACCCGAGCAAAACTTTAGGCGTGAATGCATCACCGCCTCTCGGCACGCGTGCGCAACCCGATGTGTGACACAGTTTAGGGTGCGCGGTTCCACATCGCCAGCGTTCTGTCAGTATCCCGACGCGGGGTGTTGCTACATGGCTACCTCGACCTGGCCGGGCCCTGTGACCCGCGCCTTGACCACGCGCTTGGAGTTCAGGTTGCGCACGCGGATCTGGGTCTGCAGGCCGCCCTTGTCCAATGCCTCGCCCGGCATGCGCACGCTGAGGCTGCCACTGCGGGCGATGATCACCACGTGGTCGCCCTTGCGCACCACTTCGGCCTGCTCCAGATGCTGTTGCGTCAGCACCTGGTCGAGCACCGTGGGGCGTAGCAGCTTCATGCCCAGCGCCTGGTCCAGCTGGGTCAGGTAGCCGGGGCCCAGCGTGCCTACATCGCGCTCGCGCATGGCCACATCGCCTTCACCGACCACGCTTTCGCGCTTGAGCGGGCGAGTCATCACCACTACATCGCGCAGCAGGCGCACCTGAGCCGGGACGAACACCGTCCAGGGCGCCGCGCCATTGCAGCGCACCCGTACCGTGACCCGCCCCAGCGGCGTCGAACTTTCCAGCGAGGCATCGAGCTGCTGGCTGCACAACGGCATGCGCAGGCGCGGATCCAGGGTGTTTACCTGGATCTCGTAGCGCCCCGGCGTCTGGGTGGTCGCCAGATAATCCTCTACGGTGAATTCAAGAAACCCTTGAGTGACACCGATAAGCTGTTCAGGCAAGGTAAAAGAGTCCGCCAGCGTACGTATGCCGGGTGCCAGCAGGCACAGGGCGGCCAGTGAGCCGGTCAACAGGCGCGTCAGTCGTCGGAAATTTGTCGTTTTCGTGTACATGGCGTTCAAAAAAGCAAAGCCCGTGCCGATTTGGTACACAGGCAATCGTTGAAGGAGTCCGGCATGGCTGGAGTGATGGATTCGGTCAACCAGCGCACGCAACTGGTGGGGCAGAACCGCCTGGAGTTGTTGTTGTTTCGCCTCAATGGCGACCAGCTCTACGGCATCAATGTGTTCAAGGTGCGCGAGGTACTGCAGTGCCCGGACCTGACCTTGCTGCCCAGGTCCCATCCGGTGGTGCGCGGCGTGGCCAACATTCGGGGGGCGACCATCCCGATCCTGGACCTGTCGATGGCCACGGGCCTTCCGCAGCTGAAGGAAGAAACGCGCAACAGCTTCGTGATCATCACCGAGTACAACACCAAGACCCAGGGTTTCCTGGTGCACTCGGTGGAGCGCATCGTCAACATGAACTGGGAAGAGATCCATCCGCCACCCAAGGGCACCGGGCGTGATCACTACCTGACCGCCGTGACCCGGGTCGACAACCGCATGGTGGAGATCATCGATGTCGAGAAAGTGCTGGCCGAGGTGGCGCCATCGTCCGAGTCTGTGTCGGATGGTGTGATCGATGCCGAGGTGCAGGACAAAGCGGTGATGCTGCGGGTATTGACCGTCGATGACTCGTCGGTGGCGCGCAAGCAGGTAAGCCGTTGCCTGCAGACCGTGGGCGTCGAGGTGGTGGCGCTCAACGATGGCCGCCAGGCCCTGGATTACCTGCGCAAGCTGGTGGACGAGGGCAAGCGTCCTGAGGACGAGTTCCTCATGATGATCTCGGATATTGAAATGCCGGAAATGGACGGCTATACCCTCACCGCGGAGATTCGCAGCGATCCACGCATGCAAAAGTTGCACATCTGCCTGCATACTTCGTTGTCCGGGGTATTCAACCAGGCGATGGTCAAGAAGGTCGGGGCCGATGACTTCCTGGCCAAGTTCAAGCCGGATGATCTCGCCCAGCGCGTGGTCGATCGGATCAAGGCGAGCCATTGAAAACGGCCGGGGTTCGTCCCCGGCGCTAGCGATTGATAAAGAGGCGGCAGCATTGTCTACGGGTAATTTGGATTTCGAACAGTTCCGGGTCTTCCTGGAGAAAGCCTGTGGCATCCTGCTGGGCGAGAATAAGCAGTACCTGGTCTCCAGCCGTCTCAACAAGCTGATGGAGCAACAGGGCATCAAGTCGCTGGGCGAGCTGGTGCAACGCATCCAGAGCCAGCCACGCGGTGGCTTGCGCGAGCAGGTGGTCGATGCCATGACCACCAACGAGACGCTGTGGTTCCGCGATACCTACCCGTTCGAGGTGCTCAAGAGCAAGGTGATTCCGGAGTTCATCAAGAACAACCCGGGCCAGCGCCTGCGCATCTGGTCGGCGGCCTGTTCCTCCGGGCAGGAGCCGTACTCGCTGTCGATGGCCATCGACGAGTTCGAGCGGACCAACCTCGGCCAGTTAAAGATGGGCGCGCAGATCGTCGCCACCGACCTGTCCGGCGCCATGCTCAACAACTGCAAGACCGGTGAGTACGACAGCTTGGCCATCGCCCGCGGCTTGTCGCAGGAGCGCCTGCAGCGCTACTTCGACACCAAGGGGCCGGGGCGCTGGGCGATCAAGGCGCCGATCCGCAGCCGCGTCGAGTTCCGTTCCTACAACCTGCTCGACAGCTATGCGCCGCTGGGCAAGTTCGACATCGTGTTCTGCCGCAACGTGCTGATCTACTTCTCGGCTCAGGTCAAGAAGGACATCCTCATGCGCATTCACGGCACGCTCAAGCCCGGTGGCTACCTGTTCCTCGGCGCGTCCGAGGCGCTCAATGGGCTGCCGGACCACTACCAGATGGTCCAGTGCAGCCCGGGGATCATCTACCAGGCCAAATGAGGCTCAACAGAAAGGCCGGTATCGCGAGATACCGGCCTTTCTGTTGGTGGTGCGAAAAGCGCTGTCTGCGATCAGAACGCGTAGCGCACCCGCGCCGAAAACACATCGGCATCGAAGCCCGACTTGGCAACGTAGTCGTAACTCACGCCGACGCTTACCGCGCCCAGCTTGTAGTCGGCGCCCAGGCCGGCCTCATAGCTGCTGCGCGACACGCTGGCACCGCGGGTGACGAAGGGCGTGCTGCCGAGTACGAAGGAGGAAGTGTTCTGCACCGGGTCGGCGGCAAAGTCGTGGTAGGCCATCAGCTTCAGCTGCGGCTCCAGATTGCCGGCGCCCAGCGGCAGGTTGCCAGCCAAGCGAATACCCGCGCCCAGCTCGATGGCTTCGTAGCGCTGGTCCTTGACCTTGAGCGCGGCGGACGAGCCTTTCTCACGGTAGCTGTCGATATCGACGCGGCTGTAGCGCGCGGCGAGGCGGGGTTCGACCAGCAGGCGCGGGTTGACCTGCCAGCCGTAGCCGCCGATCAGGTTCAGTCCCAGCAGGTTGCTGTCGTAGTCCGACTTGGCGCGGCTGCCGGCGATCTCGCGCTTGCCTTCGTTGTCGTTGAAGCCATAGGTGAGGCTGGCATCGACGAAGTAGTTGTCCAGGGCGTAGCTGCCATACAGCGAAAACGCATGGCTTTGCACTTGGGTCTTGTTGCCGCGCCTGCCGTTGACGTCGGTATCGATGAAGCTGTAGGCCGCGCCGAGTGTGAGCTGGTCGTTCACCTGTCCATCGGCACCGACCGCCACGCCACGGCTGTAGGCGTTATAGCCGGCAATGCCGTCGCGTTGTTGCTGGCTGGCGTCGCTGTACAGCGACTGCATCCATACTCCGGACGTGCGAGGTGATGCGTTGGCGGTGTGGGCGCGCAAGCTGTGGGTGCGGCCGTCAATGGCGTTGCCGATCAGGCGTTGGCTGGTGATGGCGGCCTGTCGGGCGCCATCGCTGACCTCGGGTGCCAGCTGTTCGGCGAGCCTGGCCAGTTGCGCCTCGTCGGCACCGGCGGCGGCGAGGAACAACGGGTCCTGATTGCCCAGGCGTGCCAGCAGGCCTGCCTGGGAGAGGCTGCCCAGCGCCTGTTGCGCATTACCGTTACCCCCCTGGGCGGCGACGATCTGGTCGAGTGCCTCGGTGGGCTTGGTGCTGACGACGGCGTAGACCTTGTTGTCTTCGAGGGTGCTGGTCAGTACGTCGAGCATGGCCGAGGTGCTGGCCACCTTGGGCTTGCCGTTCGGGTCGACCTGAAGGCCGCCGGCATCGAGTACCTGCACCTGGCCGGCCTCGAGCAACAGGTAGCGGCTGCCGCCGGCCTGGAAGTCGGTGTCCTCGGGTTCCAGCAGGATTCGTGCGTTCTGGCCGAATTCGGCGATGCCGCTGACCTTGAGCACAGCGGTGGATGGGTCGGTGCTGGCTGCCAGCCACATGCCCAGCGCCGAGTTGTCGGCTACCCGCAGGTTGCCATCGAGGGTGGCGTGGAGGCTCTGCAGGCTGAACGTGGTTGGCGGCTCGCTGCTGTCGCCGACGTCGAGCCAGCCGTTGTTCGCCAGGCGGATGCTGTTGCTGCCGCGCCCGCCATAGGCAACCCCGTAGGTGCTGTCACCTTCGACTTCGATGTTGGCCAGGCCAAGGAGGTCGCCTTGGATCATGCTGCCTTTGCGCATGATCAACTCGACAGGGCGATTGCTGCCGGTGGCGTCGATGGCGACGTTGCCCCAGATCTCGCCGCTGTTGAAGATGTTCAGGTCGCCGTTGGCTTTCTGCCAGGGCGGCACGCCTGGGCCATCAAGGGTGGTGTTGCCAATGCGGATGGCAGTGTCGGCCGCTACGATCCTGCCACTGTTGTCGATGTGGCGCCCCAGGCTGTCGAAGAGGCTCGCGCCATCCAGCACGATGCCTTGCGCGCCTTGGTCGCCGGCGAAGATCTGCCCCTGGTTGTCGATGCCGGCCAGCACAGCCGGCCGGTTGCTGGCGTCCGTCGTGGCGTGGATGGCGATGGCGCCGGGGCCCGTTGCGCTGATCTCCCCGCGGTTGACCACCCGCTCTTCCAGGTTCGCCCCCGCCAGGTTGATAGCCCGCGAGTTGCGGCCGATGGCGATGATGCGGGCGCCTGCGGTGTTGATCAGGTTGCCGTGGATGCGGGTGATAGAGCTGCCGGAGCTGGACAGGTCGATGCCGTAGGTAGGGCCGCCATTGTTGTACGAGAAGCTGGTGCCGGCCTTGAGCAGGCCTTCGTTGGTGAGATCGTCGTCGACGGTGCTGGCGCTCAGGCGCAAGGCGGCGCCGTCCAGGCTGGTGGTGATCACGTTGCCGCGGTTGATCAGGAAGCCGCTGAGGTCGGTGTCGGTAATGCGAATGCCGTCGCTGCGATGGACCATGTCCACGGCAATTGTGGTGTTGTCGTTGATGGCGCTGGCAAGGGTCAGGTTGCCCATTACCTGGCTGTTCGCCAGTGCGATTGCATCCTGTCGCAGACCGGTGAAACTTCCGGTGAACTCTAGGTCGTCGGCATAGGATTGGTGATCGCCCTTGTAGCCGGCATCGGTGAGGACGATGGTCTGGGGCAGGGCCATTGCAGAGGTGGGGCTGGCGCCGATCAGGAGGGCCAGGAGGGTTTTGCGCAGGTTCAGCGGTGGCACGGTTTCGTTCCTTTGAAATCGTAATGCGAGAGGCGCGCATCCATGCGGGTATATGACCGGAACTGCCGAAAACGAGGGCTCTTCGCCGCAGGTTTGCGCGGGGTGTGAATGCTACCCGAATGATGGCCAATAGACACATGACTTTGACGTCAATTTTTTGGTTTGCCGCTTTTGCCGCCTGACAATTGCCGCTCGCCGCGTTCGAAGCGGAAGCACTTTGCCGCTTTTCTGGCATAGCCATCTGCCGCATGCCCGGCAATCTCCACTGTTTTCGGGGATTGCAGCGGTTGGCACAGCCCTTGCTAAAGCCTAAGCCAACGAAACTCTGGTCAACCTCTGAAGGTTTCCCCGATATGAGCATCAGCTTCGACAAGGCGCTCGGCATCCACGAAAAGGCATTGGGCTTCCGCGCCCAGCGTGCCGAGGTGCTGGCCAACAACATTGCCAACGCCGACACGCCGAACTACAAGGCGCGCGACATGGACTTCTCGTCGGTGCTCGCCGCCGAGTCCGACAAGCAGCAGAACGGCCGCATTGCCCTGGACCGCACCAACAATCGCCATATCGAGGCCGAAGGCCTGGCGATGATGGATGACACCCTGAAATACCGTACCCCGATGCAGCCGTCGATCGACCAGAACACCGTCGACGCGCAGATCGAGCAGTCGAACTACACGGAAAACGCCGTTGGCTTCCAGGCCAGCTTCACCCTGCTGAACAGTAAATTCAAAGGGCTGGTATCGGCCCTGCGTGGAGAGTGACCATGTCCCTTGCCAGTGTCTTCAACATCGCCGGTAGCGGCATGAGCGCGCAGAACACGCGCCTGAACACCGTTGCCTCGAACATCGCCAACGCCGAGACCGTCTCGTCGAGCATCGACCAGACCTACCGTGCCCGCCATCCGGTATTCGCCACCACCTTCCAGCAGGCCCAGGGCGGCGCCGGCCAGTCGCTGTTCGAAGACCAGGGCGAAGCGGGGCAGGGCGTGCAGGTCAAGGGCATCATCGAGGACCAGAGCAACCTCGAGGCGCGCTACGAGCCGAATCATCCTGCGGCGAACAAGGACGGCTACGTCTACTACCCGAACGTCAACGTGGTCGAGGAGATGGCTGACATGATCTCCGCCAGCCGTGCGTTCCAGACCAACGCCGAACTGATGAACACCGCCAAGAACATGATGCAGAAAGTGCTGACCCTGGGTCAGTAAGCGAGCCTAAATGACTACCACCAATACCGATAACAAGGTCGGCAGCGGCTATCTGGAGTCGCTGCAGAAGCCTACCACCAAGAACAACGCCAGCACCGGCCAGGCCGGCAGCGCGTTGGGCAAGGATGCGTTCCTGCAGTTGCTGGTTACGCAGATGAAGAACCAGAACCCGCTCGATCCCCAGGACAACGGCGAGTTCGTCGCGCAATTGGCGCAGTTCAGCAGCCTCGAAGGTATCCAGTCGCTGAAGGAGTCGGTCGACGGCATCCTTACCGGCATCGGTTCGTCCCAGGCACTGCAGGCCACCTCGCTGGTCGGTCGTTCGGTGATCGTGGCGAGCGACAAGGCGGTGGTCGACACCACCAAGAGCTTCAATGGCCAGGTCGTGGTGCCGTCGAACATCACCGAAGGCAAGGTCACCATCAAGGACAAGGACGGCAACGTGGTCAAGACCATCGAGCTGGGCGCGCAGAAGGCCGGCACCGCCGACTTCATCTGGGATGGCACCAACAGCAAGGGCGACAAGGTCGATCCGGGTACCTACACCTTCAGTGCCGAGACCAAGGTCGACGGCAAGGCCAAGACGCTGGCCACGTTGCTGCCGGCCAAGGTCAACAGTGTCAGTTTCCAGAACGGCAGCGAGATGATGCTCGACCTGGCCGGCATCGGCAAAGTCGGCATCTCCAAAGTAACCACCATCGGAATTTAACGCCGCAGAATCGGCACAAGGAGCGAGTACATGTCTTTCAATATCGGCCTTAGCGGTCTCTATGCGGCGAACAAGGCACTGAACGTTACCGGCAACAACATTGCCAACGTGGCCACCAGCGGTTTCAAGGCGTCGCGCGCCGAGTTCGGCGACCAGTATTCGCAGTCCATCCGCGGCACCGCCGGCGGCAAGACCCAGGTGGGCAGCGGCGTGAAGACCATGGCGGTCTCGCAGATGTTCAACCCGGGCAACATCAACGGCACCGGCCAGGCGCTGGACATGGCCATCGACGGCAACGGCTTCTTCGCCCTGAACGACAACGGCTCGCGTATCTACACCCGTTCCGGTGCCTTTTACAGCGACAAGGAAGGCTATGTGGTCAACGCCAACGGCGCCAACCTGCAAGGCTATCCGGTGGATGAAAACGGCAAGGTCATCCAGGGCTCGCTGACCAACCTGAAGATCGACACCTCGAACCTGTCGCCGAAGCCGACCGGTCGCATTTCTGAAACCGTCAACCTGAACTCCAGCGACGCCGCGCCTTCGGTTGCGCCGTTCGACCCAACCAATGTCAAGAGCTACAACTACACCTTCAACACCCCGGTCTATGACAGCCAGGGTAACGAACACCAGATGAACCAGTACTTCGTCAAGGATGCCGGCACCAACTCCTGGACCATGTACACCACCATCGATGGTCGCAACCCTGCCGACCCGTCGCTGACCACGCCGCTGGTCAACAAGCTGCCGTTCACCTCGGGCGGCAAGCTCGACACCGCCGCCATGACTGCAGGTCCGGTTACCGGTGGCCTGACCATCGCTGCCGACAAGACCTTCCAGTTGGCCAACTGGGTGCCGGCCGAAAAGAATGCCGCAGGCACCTGGGTCGGTAACGGTGCCACTGCGCGTGTCGGTGGTGTGACCCTGGATATGCTGGCTACCACCCAGTACAACGCGGCCTCGGCCACCACCGCCAAGGACCAGGATGGTTATGCCACCGGTGAACTGGCCGGCCTGACCGTGGACCAGAGCGGCAACATGTTCGCCAACTTCACCAACGGCCAGAACAAGGTCATCGGCCAGGTGGTGATTGCCAACTTCGCCAACCTGCAGGGCCTGACCCCGGTCGGCGCCACTGCCTGGAAAGAGTCCTACGCCTCGGGCGTGCCGATCATCGGCGAGCCGGACACCGGCACCCTGGGTCGCATCGCCGGCAGCTCCCTGGAAGACTCCAACGTCGACCTGACCGGTGAGCTGGTCAACCTGATCAAGGCGCAGAGCAACTACCAGGCCAACGCCAAGACCATTTCCACCGAAAGCACCATCATGCAGACCATCATCCAGATGACCTGATGATCGTGGCGTGAAAAAGCCCTTGCCCGCAGGGGCTTTTTCACATCTGGCAGTGCGGAGAGTGATGTCATGAAGAAGTTGTCGGTGTTCGTGGTCGTGGCCGGTACGTTGCTGGTGGCGCTGTCGCTGGGGGCCGCGCCGGCGCCCTGGTATCAGTGGCAAAGCCTGGCGACCGGGCGCTACATGTGCTCGGCCAACGATCCGGGCGAGGGCTGGAAGCGTCATTCCGGCCCCTACCGCAACGGCGCCTGTCGTGACGACTGACGTGGGTTTGCCGCCTGCGGCAAGTATTCGCCGATAAACTGACGCCAACCGCCATAGGATGGCCTGAAAGCCCCGTGTTACGGGGCTTTGTGATGTTGGTTCGATAATTGCTTTGCCCTTGCCAACGACAGCGCGGCAAGGTTCGCGTAGAGGAGATGCTGTGGACAAGATGCTTTATGTGGCCATGACCGGTGCCAGCCAGAACGCGCTGGCGCAAAAGGCCCATGCCAACAACCTGGCGAACGTTTCCACCAACGGCTTCCAGCGCGATCTGGAACAAGCCCGTTCGATGCCGGTATTTGGCGACAGCTTTCCGGCGCGTGCCTTTGCCATGTCCGAGCGTCCGGCCACTGACTTCAGTGAAGGCGCGCTGGTCGAAACCGGCCGCGAACTGGACGTGGCGGTTGCCGGCAAGGGCTTCATCGCCGTGCAGGCGCCTGATGGCAGCGAAGCTTATGTGCGCACCGGCAGCCTGAACATTGACGCCCTGGGTGTGCTGCGTGCCGGCAACGGCATGCCGGTCATCGGCAACGGTGGCCCGATCGCGATTCCGCCAGAGCAGAAGGTCGAGGTCGGCGACGACGGCACCATCAGCATCCGCGCCATGGGCGAGGATCCGCGGGTAATGGCCGAGGTCGACCGGATCAAGCTGGTAAACCCCGATATCAAAGGCCTGACCAAAGGTCTGGACGGCATGATCCGCACCGGCAATGGCCAGCCAGCCGACGCCGATGTCAATGTCCGTGTGGTTTCGGGCTTCCTGGAATCGAGCAACGTCAACGCCGTCGAGGAAATGACCTCGGTGCTGGCGCTGTCGCGTCAGTTCGAACTGCACATCAAGATGATGAACGCGGCCAAGGAAGGCGATGAAGCCATGGCTCGGGTTTTGCAGATCGGCTAATTACATTTGAACGGGTGCCGTAAAACAGGCACACGAGGAGAACTCTAAATGCTTCCAGCTCTTTGGGTCGCTAAAACCGGCCTGTCCGCCCAGGACACCAACCTGGCGGTCATCTCCAACAACCTGGCCAACGTCTCGACCACTGGCTTCAAGCGTGATCGCGCCGAATTCCAGGACCTGCTCTACCAGATCAAACGTCAGCCTGGGGCGCAGTCGACCCAGGACAGCGAGCTGCCTTCGGGCCTGCAGGTCGGTACCGGTGTGCGCATCGTCGGCACCCAGAAAAGCTTCACCGCCGGCAGCCTGCAGACCACCGAAAACCCGCTGGACATGGCCGTCAACGGTCGCGGCTTCTTCCAGATCCTGCAGCCGGACGGCACTGTGTCTTACACCCGTGACGGTACCTTCCACCTGAACTCCGACGGCCAGATTGTCACCGCCAACGGCTTTGCCCTGGAGCCGGCCATCGTCGTGCCGCCGGACGCGCAGACCTTCACCGTTGGCAAGGACGGCACCGTGTCGATCACTACCGCAGGTAATCCGGCGGCGCAGGTCATCGGCAACATCCAGACCGCCGACTTCATCAACCCGGCCGGTTTGCAGGCCATCGGCGGCAACCTGTTCTTCGAGACCGCCGCCAGCGGGGCGCCGCAGATCGGCACACCGGGCCTGAACGGTTTCGGCACCACCGAGCAGCAGATGCTGGAGGCGTCCAACGTCAGCACCGTCGAAGAGCTGGTGAACATGATCACCACCCAGCGCGCCTACGAGATGAACTCCAAGGTCATCTCCGCCGCCGACAAGATGCTGTCGTTCGTCACCCAGCAGCTGTAAGCCGTGGCGGCCAGCCGGGTGCGGGCCGCTGACCATCCGCTCGCTGTTGCAGCGCCTGTTTTGCCTAGAGGTAAGAGTCATGAAACGTCTGTTGTCCGTGTTCGCCCTGGGGGGGGCGGTATCGTTGGCCGGTTGCGTCGCGCCGCCGCCCAAGCCCAACGATCCGTACTACGCGCCGGTCCTGCCGCGCACCCCGTTGCCGGCGGCGGCCAACAACGGTTCGATCTACCAGGCCGGTTTCGAACAGGGCCTGTACACCGACCGCAAGGCGTTCCGGGTTGGTGACATCATCACCATCACCCTCAACGAGCGTACCTCGGCGAGCAAGAACGCCGGCTCGCAGATCCAGAAGAACAGCAAGGCCAACCTCGGCTTGACCTCGCTGTTCGGTACCGTGCCCAACACCAACAATCCGTTGGGCAGCGGCGACCTCACCCTCGAGGCCGGTTACAGCGGTGACCGCTCCACCAAGGGTGACAGCAAGGCGACCCAGGGCAACACCCTGACCGGTTCGATCACTGTCACCGTGGCTGAAGTGCTGCCCAACGGCATCATCGCGGTGCGTGGCGAGAAGTGGATGACCCTGAATACCGGCGAGGAGCTGGTACGCATCGCCGGCCTGGTGCGGGCCGACGACATCGCCACCGACAACACCGTGCCGTCCACCCGTGTGGCCGACGCGCGCATCACCTATTCGGGCACCGGCTCGTTCGCCGATGCCAGCCAGCCTGGTTGGCTGGACCGTTTCTTCATCAGCCCGCTCTGGCCTTTTTGAGTACGGATGACCATGTTCAACGCTAGGCGGTTGATTGCCGCGACTCTGCTTCTGTCCTGTGCCTTCGGTGCCCACGCCGAGCGCCTGAAGGATATCGCCAGCATTTCCGGCGTGCGCGCCAACCAGCTGATCGGCTACGGTCTGGTGGTGGGCCTGAACGGCACCGGTGACCAGACCACCCAGACACCGTTCACCCTGCAGACCTTCAACAACATGTTGTCGCAGTTCGGCATCAAGGTGCCGCCAGGCTCGGGCAACGTGCAGTTGAAGAACGTCGCCGCGGTGTCGGTGCATGCCGACCTGCCGGCCTTCGCCAAACCCGGCCAGGTGGTCGACATCACCGTGTCGTCGATCGGCAACTCCAAGAGCCTGCGCGGCGGCAGCCTGTTGATGACGCCGCTCAAGGGTATCGACGGCAACGTCTATGCCATCGCCCAGGGCAACCTGGTGGTCGGTGGCTTCGACGCCGAAGGCCGCGATGGCTCGAAGATCACCGTCAACGTCCCGTCCGCCGGGCGCATTCCAGGTGGCGCTTCGGTCGAGCGGGCGGTGCCGAGTGGTTTCAACCAGGGCAACAGTCTCACCCTGAACCTCAATCGCCCGGACTTCACCACCGCCAAGCGCATTGTCGACAAGGTCAACGAACTGCTGGGGCCAGGTGTGGCACAGGCGCTCGACGGTGGCTCGGTGCGGGTTACCGCGCCGATGGACCCGAGCCAGCGCGTGGATTACCTGTCCATTCTCGAGAACCTCGAGATCGACCCGGGCCAGGCCGTGGCCAAGGTCATCATCAACTCGCGCACCGGCACCATCGTCATTGGCCAGAACGTCAAGGTCTCGCCGGCGGCGGTGACCCACGGCAGCCTGACCGTGACCATCACCGAAGACCCGATCGTCAGCCAGCCGGGGCCGTTCTCCAATGGCCAGACCGCCGTGGTGCCGCGCTCGCGGGTCAACGCCGAGCAGGAAGCCAAGCCGATGTTCAAGTTCGGCCCGGGTACCACGCTGGATGAAATCGTTCGCGCGGTGAACCAGGTGGGCGCGGCACCGGGCGACCTGATGGCGATCCTCGAAGCCCTGAAGCAGGCCGGCGCGTTGCAGGCCGACCTGATCGTGATCTGAGGACGCCGGGGATGAATCCGAAAAGCCTGATTTCCGGTAGCGCCGACAGCGGTGCCTTTACCGACCTCAATCGCCTGAGTTCGCTCAAGCATGGCGATCGCGACAGTGAGGGCAATATCCGCAAGGTCGCCCAGGAGTTCGAGTCGCTGTTCGTCAGCGAGATGCTCAAGGCATCGCGCAAGGCCACCGATGTGATGGCCGACGAAGACAGCCCGATGAACAGCGACACGGTCAAGCAGTACCGTGACATGTACGACCAGCAGATGGCGGTAAGCATGTCCCGCCAGGGCGGTGGTATCGGTCTGCAGGATGTGTTGGTGCGCCAGTTGAGCAAGAACAAGGGTAGCGTCAACACCAGTCCGTTCCCGCGAACCGACGTTGCTGCCCCGGCATTGTGGGGCAGCCGCATGGTCAACCCGGCGCGCGTCGAGCAGCCTGTGGCCGGGCGCAATGATGTGGCGGCGCTGAACTCGCGTCGCCTGGCGCTGCCGGGCAAGCTGACCGACCGTTTGCTGGCCGGTATCGTGCCGCCCGCCGCCGTTGCTGGCGCAAATGGCAATGACACGGCGGTGGCCGGTGGTAATGCCCCTTCGCTCGCCGGCGTTGCCCGCGGCGACTGGCAGCCGGCACAAACCTTCGCCGCGCCGCGCGAGGGCATGCGTATTCTCGGCCGGGCCGTGGCCCAGCCGCCGCTGGCGCCGAACAAGGCGTTCAGCAACGGCGATGCCTTCGTCGCCACCATGCTGCCGATGGCCGAGCAGGCGGCCAAGCGCATCGGCATCGATCCGCGTTACCTGGTGGCCCAGGCCGCGCTGGAAACCGGTTGGGGCAAGTCGGTCATGCGCAATCCCGACGGCAGCAGCAGCCACAACCTGTTTGGCATCAAGGCCACTGGCAACTGGCAGGGTGGCGAGGCGCGGGCGATCACCAGCGAGTTCCGTGGCGGCCAGTTTGTCAAGGAGACGGCGGCCTTCCGTTCGTACGACTCCTATCAGGACAGCTTCCACGACCTGGTCAGCCTGTTGCAGAACAACAACCGCTATAAAGATGCCGTCGGTGCCGCCGATAACCCAGAACAGTTTGCAAGAGAGCTGCAGAAGGCAGGCTATGCGACCGATCCGGACTACGCCCGCAAGATCATCAGCATTGCCCGGCAGCTGCGGCCAACCCAGGAATACGCCATGGCCGGCACTAACACGAATCTATAAGGATTGAAGCATGTCTCTGATCTCGATCGGGCTTTCCGGCCTGAATGCCAGCCAGACCGCGCTGTCCATCACCGGTAACAACATCGCCAACGCGGCGGTCTCGGGCTATTCGCGGCAGCAGGTCATCCAGGGCACCGGTGCCTCGCACAATATCGGCGTCGGCTTCGTCGGTACCGGTACCACGTTGCAGGATGTGCGTCGCATCTACAACGCCTACCTGGACAATCAACTGCAGACCGCCACCTCGCTCAACACCGACGCGGCGGCGTTCCAGGATCAGATCACAGGTATCGACAAACTGCTGGCCGAGAGCAGCACGGGCATCAGCTCGGTGCTGACCGCATTCTTCTCTGCGCTACAGACCGCTTCGGCCAAGCCTAGTGACGTCGCCTCGCGCCAGCTGCTGCTGACCCAGGCGCAAACCCTGAGCAACCGCTTCAACGCCATCTCCAGCGAGATGAACAAGCAGAACGACAGCATCAACAGCCAGCTGGACACGCTGTCGGGCCAGGTCAACAAGCTGACCTCGAGCATCGCTGACCTCAACAAGCAGATCACCCAGCTGTCGGCGTCCGGCGCTTCGCCGAACAACCTGCTGGATGCGCGCAGCGAAGCGGTCCGCCAGCTCAATGAGCTGGTCGGCGTCACCGTGCAGCAGCGCGACGGCAACTACGACGTTTACTTGGGCAATGGCCAGTCGCTGGTTACCGGCAACCGCGCTAACACCCTGAGCGCGGTGCCGAGCGCCACGGACAACAGCCAGTACAGCCTGCAGATCAACTACCCGAACTTCTCCTCCGACGTTACGTCGGTGGTCACCGGTGGGCAGATGGGCGGCCTGCTGCGCTATCGCCAGGACGTGCTCAATCCGTCGATGAACGAGCTGGGCCGTGTGGCCCTGGTGGTGGCCGACAGCATCAACAGCCAGTTGGGGCAGGGCCTGGATGCCAACGGTCAGTTCGGCAGCTCGCTGTTCTCCAGCATCAACAGCGCCATGGCGGTCAGCCAGCGCAGCCTGGCGGCCGCGGGCAACAGTGCCGGCTCCGGCAATCTGGATGTGACCATCGCCAACAGTGGCGCGCTCACCACCTACGATTACGAAGTCAAGTTCACCGGCCCCAACCAGTACAGCGTGCGCCGCTCCGACGGCACCGACATGGGCAACTTCGACCTGACCACCACGCCGCCGCCGGTGATCGATGGCTTTACCCTCAAGCTCAACGGTGGCGGCCTCGCCGCTGGTGACAGCTTCAAGGTAAGCCCGACCCGCACGGCGGCGGGTTCGATCAATACCGTGCTCACCGATGCCAATAAGTTGGCTTTCGCCGGGCCGATCAATGGCGTGGTCGGTAGCGGCAACACCGGCAGCGGCACCATCACCCAGCCGAACCTGGGGACCAAGCTGGATATCTACGGCGGTGCCGATACCGCGCTGATCCAGGATTCGATCAAGCACTCGATGCCGGTGCGGATGGTGTTCCAGGGCGCCAGCGGCGGCACCCAGGGTTACACCCTTTACGACTCCAAGGGTGTGGCCATCGGTACCGGTACCATCGTGCCGGGCCAGGACAACAAGCTGACCATCAATGTGCCGATGCGCGATGCCACGGGAGCACCGATCCTCGATGGCAGCGGCAACCCGCGGACCTTCAGTGTCGAGACCTCTGTCGGCGGCAGCCCGGCCGCCAATGACAGCTTCACCTTCGGCTTCAATGCCGACGGCAAGTCCGACAACCGCAACGCCCAGGCGCTGCTGGGCCTGCAGACCAAATCCACGGTCGGCATGAACTCCGGTGGCGGTACCAGCTTCACATCCTCCTACGCCTCGTTGGTCGAGCGCGTCGGTGCCAAGGCCAACCAGGCAAAAATCGATACCGTTGCGACCACGGCCGTGCTCAACGCGGCCAAGGAGAGCCGCAACGGGGTTTCCGGTGTCAACCTGGACGATGAGGCGGCCAACCTGATCAAGTTCCAGCACTACTACACCGCGTCGTCGCAGATCATCAAGGCGGCGCAGGAAACCTTCAGCATTTTGATCAACGCCCTTTAAGGAGTAGCCATCGTGCGTATTTCCACCGCTCAGTTCTATGAGTCGAGCGCCAGTAGCTACACCAAGAACTTCGCCGACCTGATGAAGAGCAAGACGCAGATCGACAGCGGCGTGCGCATCCAGACCGCCGCCGATGATCCGGTCGGCGCCGCGCGCCTGTTGCTGCTGCAACAGCAGCAGGCATTGCTCAAGCAATACGACGGCAACATGACCACGGTGAACAACTCGCTGCTGCAGGAAGAGAGCGTGCTGTCCACCATCAACGATGCCATGCAGCGCGCCAGCGACCTGGCCATCCGCGCCGGTGGCGCCGGGGTGAGCGATGCCGATCGCGTGTCCATCAGCAGCGAGCTGAAAGAGATCGAGGCCAATATCTTCGGCCTGCTCAATTCGCGCGATGCCAACGGCGACTATATGTTCGGTGGCACCAAGACTTCGTCGCCACCCTATGTACGCAACGCCGATGGCAGCTACAGCTACCAGGGCGACCAGACCCAGCTGAGCCTGCAGGTGTCCGACACCCTGAGCCTGGCGACCAACGACACCGGTTTCAGCATCTTCGATTCGGCCAAGAACAAGAGCCGTACCGAGTCCACCCTGGTGGCGCCGGCGGTCGATGATGGCAAGGTCGCGCTGTCGCCGGGGCTGATGACCTCGAACAATACGTTCAACAGCAGCTTTACCGCTGGCCAGCCGTACAAGATCACTTTCACCAGTGCCACCCAGTACACGGTGACCGATGCCCTGGGCAACGACATCACCGCCGAAACAGCCACCAATGGCACTTTCGACAGCAAGACCGAGGGCAGTAACCGCATCGCCTTGCGTGGCGTCGAATTCGAAATCACGGCATCGCTGAAAGAAGGCGATGATGCCAATGCTGTCTTCGCCGGTCGTGAGTTCAGCGTGCAGGCGCGTCCCGATTCGCTGACCACCGTGCGTGGCGCCGGCAACCCGTCGAGCGCGCAGGTGACCGGCAGCGCCGTGACCGACCAGGCGGCCTACAGCAGCACCTTCCCGAGCAACGGCGCGGTGATCAAGTTCACCGGGGCGAACACCTACGAGTTCTATGCCCAGCCATTGACTGCAGACAGCAAGCCGGTTGCCAGCGGAACCTTCACCGCGCCGGCGTTGACGGTGGCAGGGGTGACCTACCAGGTGTCCGGTGCGCCACAGGCGGGTGACCAGTTTGCCATCAATGCCAACAACCACCAGAACCAGAGCGTGCTGGAAACCCTCAGCCAGCTGCGTTCCGCGCTGGATGCGCCGCCCGGCAATGACGGCAACAACAACGCGATCAAGAACGCTGTTGCCTCGGCGGTCGCCAACCTCGCCAGTGCTCGCGAGCAGGTGGATATCACCCGTGGTTCAATCGGTGCGCGCGGCAATTCCATCGATATCCAGCGTCAGGAAAACACCAGCCTGACCACGGCCAACAAGATCACCCAGGATGCCATCGGTAACACTGACATGGCCGAAGCGTCGATCATGCTGACCCTGCAGCAGGCCATGCTCGAAGCTTCGCAGCTGGCCTTCTCGCGTATCTCGCAGTTGAGCCTGTTCAACAAGCTCTGATTGCGCGTTCACCCAAAAGCCCCGGCCAGCGCCTCGCTGCCGGGGCTTTTTGGTGTCTGGCCGCCTGCTTTGAGAGGTGTCTGGCGAGAATTGACTGTGACTAATGAGTCAAATCGTGCATCTTCCCTGTATTCTATGCGGCAGCTGCTGCAGCATTTTGTTACCGGTGCGCAGAAGGGCAGGCCAGATGTCGGCCTGGCCGAGGCCTATGGCCCTCGTCCCGGTAGTTGGCGCCCTCAATTCATCGAGTGGCGGTCTTTGGCTGTTTTCATTGGGAAGCCAGAATGATTGGCATCAAAAGCATCGCGAGTTACGTGCCCACCGCTGGCCTGGACAACTACGTCCAGGGTGCGAAGTTCGGCAAGGACGAAGAGTTCATGTTCGGCAAGATCGGCGCTTCCTTCCTGCCGCGCAAAGCCGAGGAGCAGGAAACCTCCGACCTGTGCGTGGAGGCGGCCCGGGCGCTGTTCGCCAGCAACCCCGAGCTCGATCCGCAGTCGATCGATGTGTTGATCGTGGTCACCCAGAACGGTGACGAAGAAGGGCTGCCGCACACGGCGGCGATCGTGCAGAACAAATTGGGCCTGTCGACCCGCGTGGCGGCTTTTGACGTGTCGCTGGGCTGCTCCGGCTATGTCTACGGCCTGTACGCCATCAAGGGCTTCATGCAGGCGGCCGGGCTGAAGAACGGCTTGCTGATCACCGCCGATCCGTATTCGAAGATCGTCGATCCGGAAGATCGCAATACCACCATGCTGTTCGGTGATGCCGCCACCGCCACATGGATGGGTGAAGGTGCCGTATGGCAGTTGGGCGAGGCGCGTTTCGGTACCGATGGCTCGGGTGCCGAGCACCTGAAGGTCAGCGATGGCACCTTCTTCATGAACGGTCGCCAGGTATTCAACTTCGCGCTGGTCAAGGTGCCGGCGCACCTGCATGAACTGCTCGCGGCCAGCAACCTGCAGTCCTCGGATATCGATGCGTTCTGCATCCACCAGGGCAGCGCGGCGATCGTCGATGCCGTGGCGCGACGCTTCGAGGAGCAGCATCCGGAGAAGTTCGTCAAGGATATGCTCGAGACCGGCAATACCGTGTCATCCAGCGTGCCGTTGCTGCTGCAGAAGCATATGTTCGACAGCAGCTGGCAGCGTGTGGCCATCAGTGGTTTCGGTGTTGGACTGTCGTGGGGCTCGGCGATTCTCTATCGCGACTGAGTCGATGTGGTATCAAAAAAACGCCTGGCGTACCCCGTCAGGCGTTTTTTTATGCTTGGAAGGTGGGGTGGTTACTGTGGGGCTGAGTCGCGTTGGGCTGCACGGCAGGCCATGATCGTCCGCCGCCAAATCGATAAACCCCTGATTTCATAGGGGTGGCGGGGTGATGGCATTTTTTTTTCGAAAATGCCCTCAAGCAACCCCCGCAAACGACGATAACCATTACGAAGGTTCTCTAGGCCATACCCGGCGGATGCCAGGGCCGGAAGCCGCAGTACCCATCCAACGAGGATTTCGTCATGGCTTTAACTGTAAACACCAACATTGCTTCGGTTACTACTCAGGTTAACCTGAACAAGGCCAGCAGCGCCCAGACCACTTCGATGCAGCGCCTGTCTTCCGGCCTGCGCATCAACAGCGCCAAAGACGACGCTGCCGGCCTGCAGATCGCCAACCGTCTGACCAGCCAGATCAACGGCCTGGGCCAGGCAGTTAAGAACGCCAACGACGGTATCTCGATCGCCCAGACCGCCGAAGGCGCAATGCAGGCTTCGACCGACATCCTGCAGAAAATGCGTACCCTGGCACTGTCCTCGGCCACTGGCTCCCTGAGCGCCGACGACCGTAAGTCGAACAACGACGAATACCAGGCTCTGACCGCCGAACTGAACCGTATCTCGGAAACCACCACCTTCGGTGGCCAGAAGCTGCTGGACGGCTCCTACGGCACCAAGGCCATCCAGGTCGGCGCCAACGCCAACGAAACCATCAACCTGACTCTGGAAAACGTTGCTGCCAGCAACATCGGTTCCCAGCAGGTCAAGAGCACCGCGATCGCCCCAAGCGCGAGCGGCGTGGCTGCTGGCAGCCTGTCCGTTACCGGTAACGGCCAGACCGCCACTGTCGCCTATGCTGCTGGCGCTTCCGCCAAGCAGATCGCCAGCAACCTGAACGGTTCGATCGGTGGTCTGACTGCAACCGCCAGCACTGAAGTTAAGCTGGACGTTACTGCGGCCACGCCATCCAACTTCAAGCTGTCTGTCGGTTCCAGCGGTACTGTTGACTTCGTTGGTGTGACCGACCAGAAAGGCCTGGCTGACCAGCTGAAATCCAATGCCGCCAAACTGGGCATCAGCGTCAACTACGACGAAGCCAAAGGCACCCTGAGCATCAAGTCGGACACCGGCGAGAACATCAACTTCTCGGCTGCTGACGCCAACGCCCAGGCGAACATCTCGATCGCCGCCAAAGACGGCTCCGGCAACTTCGCTGCTGGTGCTGCTCTGGGTGGTGCTGCCATGGTGGTCACCGGCCAGATCTCCCTGGACTCGGCCAAGGGCTTCTCGCTGGGCGGCGCTACTGATCTGTTCGGTGCTGCGACCGTTACCTCCGCCAAGACCACCATCTCGCAAACCGACGTCACCGACGCCACCAAGGCTCAGAACGCCCTGGCCGTTATCGACAAGGCCATTGGTTCGATCGATAGCGTCCGTTCGGGCCTGGGTGCTACTCAGAACCGTCTGACCACCACCGTCGACAACCTGCAGAACATCCAGAAGAACTCCACCGCTGCCCGTTCGACCGTGCAGGACGTGGACTTCGCTTCGGAAACTGCAGAGCTGACCAAGCAGCAGACCCTGCAGCAGGCTTCGACTGCGATCCTGTCGCAGGCTAACCAGCTGCCGTCCTCGGTCCTGAAACTGCTTCAGTAATTCAGGCGCCTGAGTAAGAGGTGGAAGGGCGCGTTTACGTGCCCTTTCGCTTTTTTGACATGAGGAGTTCGAAGCATGGACATGAGTGTCAAGCTGAACCAGGTGTATCCTCCGGTGCTGCCCCAGGCAGTGGCGACTGCCAAGGATCCGCTGGTGCCTGCCAAGGTGCCGGAAACCGTGGCTGCCGATGACAAGCCGCACACCCGCGAGGACCTGGAGAAGGCGGTTGGCGATATCCGTGATTTCGTCCAATCGAGCCAGCGCAAGCTGGATTTTTCAATCGATGATTCCACCGGCCGGGTAGTGGTCAAGGTCATCGCCACCGAGTCCGGTGACGTGATCCGCCAACTTCCGTCGGAAACCGCGCTGAAGCTGGCACAAAGCCTCAGCGAAGCCGGCAGCCTGTTGTTCGACGACAAGGCGTAGGCTGGCATGATTTTTGTTGCTGTCGGGTATTTGAGGCGCGTAGTCGTCAAGGAACCGGCAGCTACCGAACAAGGAGAGCAATGATGGCAGGTTCAACAATCAGCGGTATCGGATCGGGCATCGATACCCAGGCGATTGTGAAGTCTCTGGTGGACGCGCAGAAGGCGCCGAAGCAGGCACAGATCAATACCCAGACACTGAAGGCAACCACCACATTGTCCTCGATCGGCAAGATCCAGGCGGCCCTGGATGCCTTCCGTGGTGCTTTGACCAGCATGACCAACGACAACAGCTTCGGTGGTCTGGCGTTGAAGTCCTCGGATGAGAAGGTTGCGACCATCACCGCTGGTGCTGGTGCGGCCAATGGTTCCTTCAACCTCGTTGTGACCCAGCTGGCATCGGCCTCCAAGGTTTCCACCAAGGTGTATGCCGGCGGCGCGAGTAGCGTGGTCAACCCGGGTACCACCTCGACCAAACTGACCATTACCCAGAATGGCAAGGCCCACGACGTCAGCGTCCCGCCGGGCGCTACGCTGCAGCAGGTGCGCGAGACGATCAACAGCCAGTTCGGTACCGCAGGCTTGAGTGCCAACGTTCTGACTGACGCGTCGGGTTCGCGTCTGGTGATTACTTCCAACAAGATGGGTGTGGGTTCCGATATCACGTTGTCGGGCAACTCGGGGCTCGACATTGGGGCGACCGTTGTAGATGAGCCCCAGAATGCCAAGTACACGCTCGATGGCATCTCCATGGAGTCCAAGAGCAACGATATCAGCGATGCGGTAAGCGGGTTGAATATCAAGCTGGTGGGTGTTTCCCCCAAGGACAAGGATACTCAGGATTTCCTCAAGACCACGCTGTCGTTGACCACCAGTACCACCGCGCTGAAGTCGGGCTTGAAGGGCTTCATCGACACCTACAATGCGTTGCTCAAGGTGGTCAACGCCGAGACCAGGGTGACAAAGAACGCCGACGGCACTGTGACTCCCGCAGCGCTCACCGGCGACGCATCCATGCGCGCGCTGATGTCATCGATCCGTGAAGAAATGAACGCGCTTTCCGGTAACGGCACGATGAAGTCGCTGGCCGCGTTTGGCGTCACGACCTCCCAGGATGGTGGCGCGCTCAGCCTGGATGACAAGAAGTGGGACAAGGCTGCGGCTACCAACGCCGCTGATCTGACCAGTATTTTCAATGGCAAGGATGGCCTGCTGGCGCGCCTGCAGAAGGTTACCGAACCTTACGCCAAGGCCAGCACCGGCACCCTGGCGGAGCGTTCCAAGGCCCTGTCCGAAAGCCTGACCAAGCTCAAGACCGAGCAGGACACGCTGGACACGCGCATGGAAGCCCTGCGCATCAGCCTGCAGGACAAGTACAACAGCATGGATACCCTGGTCTCCCAGTTGCGCCAGCAGCAGCAGAACGTGCTAGGCACGCTCAATGCGCTGAACAACGCCAAGAACGACAAATAATCCGTGAACGTCGCGTGAAGTCCGGGCATGATGCCCGGCTTCATGTCATCGGGTGGTAAAGTTTTTCGCCGCCGGCCCGATACAGGGACTATCGAACCTACCGTTTTTGCCCGTCACGAGGTCGCAAGATGAATCCCATGAGAGCCCTTCGGCAGTACCAGAAGGTCAATTCCCATGCCCAGATTTCCGAAGCTACGCCCCATCGCCTGGTGCAGATGCTGATGGAGGGTGGGCTCGATCGCATGGCCCAGGCCAAAGGTGCCCTGGCCCGTGGCGACATCGCCGAGAAAGGCCTGATGCTGGGCAAGGCGATCGATATCATCATCGGCCTGAACGATGGCTTAGATGCGCAGAAGAGCGAAGATCCTGCCTATATCGAGCAGCTGTCGAGCCTCTACGCCTACATGACCAACCGCCTGATGCAGGCCAATATCGACAACGACCCGGCGATCATCGACGAGGTCGCGCAGTTGCTGATCACCGTCAAGACCGGTTGGGATGCGATTGCCGATGCGCAGCAGCCCGCCTGAGGCGGGAAGGGAGAGCAAGGTGAACAGCGAGCTGCAACGATTCGACGACACCCGTGATGCCCTGCTCGAAGCCTTGGGCGCACGTGACTGGGAAGCCATCGGCAGGCTCGACGAAACCTGCCGCGTCTGCATCGATGACATGCTCAGTGCCCCGGCATTGGATGAAGCCTTGGTCAGGGAGCGTCTGGAAGGGCTGTTGCAGGTCTATGGCGAGCTGGTCAGCGCCACCACCGGAGAGCGCCAGGCCATCGCCGATGAAATGACCCAGATCAATCAAGCAAAGAATGCGTCGAAGGTTTACCATTTATTCAGTTAAGATGCACCGAACTGAGTAAGAGGCGCCATAAATTTGACTGCTTCGGTCTTTTTGACTTTACTAGTGGCTGTTTTCGAAATTCAGACGTCCGAACACTGACCATTCAGTCGGAATGATGTCGTGCACGCCCTCCGGGCGCCGATATGACTAGGGAAGTTGCTATTGCATGTGGCGTGAAACCAAGATTCTCCTGATCGATGACGACAGCGAACGCCGCCGCGATCTGGCGGTGGTCCTGAATTTTCTCGGCGAAGAAAAC